>QWBY01002523.1_pt1 | contig 11888 bp, 9 predicted proteins | sample 1972471 | NCBI WGS metagenome assembly QWBY01 (sample SAMN09866722, study PRJNA288562) | Human gut metagenome isolate term6_stool, whole genome shotgun sequencing... | reverse complement strand
CCATACACTCTCAGATAGTCGCTTAGGCACCTCTTCCGGAGAGTCGGCAGCAGCCGGATCTTCCGGTCTCTTGTGCGCCCGTTCAAGCAGGACTTTCCTCCGTATATATAATAAGGTCACCACACCTTCCTCTGATTGCAGAGGCGGTTGTGGTGACCTCGTTTTGTCTTCTGCCCATAGGGGCAGGTTTCTACTCCTTGCCGTCACCCTCCTGCTCCTCCTTGGCGGCGGGCGGGGCGTGGCTCAGACCGTTGGTATCAAGAGCAACCTCCTCTATCTGGCCACCACCACCCCCAATCTTGGGGTGGACTTCCGGATGGCAGATCACTGGAGTATGAGCCTTCACGGCTCGTACAACCCTTTCCTCTTTCCTCAGTGGACCGATGAAGAGGGTAACGCCTACAACCCCAAGATCATCCACTGGGGCGTTATGCCGGAGCTCAAGTACTGGTTCTGCAGGACCTTTGAGCGGAGCTACATCGGGCTGCACGGCATCTATGGGCAGTTTAATATTGGAGGCATTCCCTTTATTGATCAGCTCCGAACCGTTCGCTATCATGGTCAGATCTATGGTGGCGGACTCTCCTATGGGTACCAGTTTGCGATCGGGTCGCGCTGGGGGTTAGAGCTCTCCCTCGGGGCGGGTTACCTCCGTATGCAGTACGACCGCTGCGATGCTTATGTCTGTGGCGACACGCAGGGGCAATATACGCGGGACTATATAGGACCGACCAAGGCAGCGATATCTCTGGTTTACTTCATTAATTAGAGCAACGGGATTATGAGCAGATACAGAAACATACTGGTCGTAGCGGTCACGTTTCTCCTCTTTGTAGGGAATAGTCTCACAGCGAGAGCTCAATACTTTGAGACGAAGAGGGGAGTGGGGGTCGCTCCGCAGATGCGAGAGATAGGTCCGGAGCTCAATTTTGAGGGCATATCTATGTCCTGGGTCGGTGACCGTCACTTAGAGATCTCCTTCCGTGTCCATGTGGTGGGCAAGGTGGTGGGGCACGATGAGGCTCTCCACATCGTTCCCTGCTACGAGGAGGAAGGTGCCGTCTTCACCTTCCCCATCATTTTGGTCAATGATCCGACGCGCAACAGCTACTACCGACGTGAGACTGCCTTGCTGGACAGGGATGTCTACGTCAGCCACCGCCCGGCACAGGTGGTGGTGCTGGAGGGGAAGCGAACCGATGAGTGGGTCACCTATCGTCAGATGCTCACCCTGCCGAGCAGCGTCACCCGAAAAGGGGAGGTGAAGATCTACCAATTCATCCAAGGTTGCTGTGATCTCCGACAGGTGGCAGAGTACAACGCCGGAAGCGTGGCGGACAAGCGGGATCTGCGAGAGGGGGAGTCGACTCCCCCTGAGGCAAAGCCCTCGCTTCCGGAGGCGAAAGCCCAGCTACCTGCACCGGAGGTCCGGGAGAGCGATGTCCGCTTCTATCGTCCCCAGCGCGAGGTGGTCAAGGAGCGCCGGGAGAACCACACGGTGAGGATCCAATTCCGTGTCGGCAAGTGGGACATCCTCCCCGACTATGCCGGCAACTACCGCGAGCTTCAGAAGGTGGAGTCGGTGATGCGCCCCCTCCTGCGAGGAGCCGATGTAACACTTCTCTCCGCCTCTATCAGTGGGTACGCCTCCCCCGAGGCGACGGAGCCCTTTAATCTCGACCTCTCCCGAAAGCGCGCCATCAGCTTCCGTAGCTACCTGCAGAGTCGATATGGTCTCTCACTTGCCAACTTCCCCGCCCGAGGTATGGGTGAGGACTGGGTGGGACTTCGGAAAGCAGTGGAGCAGGACCACCGAGTCCCCAATCGATGGACCGTCCTCTCCGTCATGGACAATGTGTATGACCTCGACCGGAGGGAGGCGGAGATCAAGCGTCTCGCCGGGATGAGTGCCTACCGCTACCTCCTCGATGTCCTCTACCCCCCGCTACGCCGTATGGAGATGGAGTTGCAGTACAAGGTACGCGACTATTCCACGGAGGAGGCAGAGCAGCTGATCGATAGCCGTCCGCAAGAGCTGAGTCAGGAGGAGATCTACCGTGTGGCGGAGCGCCACCGAGACGGTAGCGATCGGAGGAGCTATGGTAAGGAGTTTGACATAGCGGCACAGTACTTCAGCGAGGATCTGATCGCCAATCTCAATGCCTCCTCCGCTGCCCTCGTCCGAGGCGACTACCCCCTCGCCTGGCAATACCTCAGCCGGATCAAGGAAGAGCCGCTTGCCTACAACAATCTCGGACTCTACTACTGGGGCATAGGCGATGGAGCAAAGGCTGAGGACTACCTCCGTCGTGCCATCCGTGTCCGTGATACCCGAGACGAAGCGAGCGGGAACCTGAAGCGACTGCACGCCGCTATGAAGCAGATGCGGTGAGCAGTACTTTCTGTAGAGCCATGAGCAGAGGAAAGCAATACTTTACGCCCCAGCGCACGCTGCAGCCCCTCTCGGTGGATCGACCGAAGCGGTCGCAGAGGGTACTGCGCACCCTCCGGTGGCTCCTATGGAGTGTCGCCGTGGTGGGGGGGATCGCACTCTTTCTCCTCCTTACCTCCTGCAGCACTCTGGATGAGCGCGACGAGTGTTGTGAGGAGATACGGCTGATCTATCGCTACATCCCCGGTAGGGAGGACGAGTACCCAGACCACATCCGGGAGATCCACCACTACCTCTTCGATGGAGATGGACTCTATGTCCGAGAGTTGCGACAGACCTCCCCCCATTCGCAGCTGGTTGTTCTGCGATCTCTTGCGGTGGGTAAGTACACCGTGCTTACGCTGGCCAATCGGAGTGACCGATTCAGCAACTTCCCCAAGCTGGTTGAGGGTGAGACACGGCTGTCCGATCTCAGTATCACCGCGCTCTACGACACCTATAAGGAACCCAAGGATGGCGATCCGCTCTACTGGAACATCCGCGAGATCGTCTCAGAGCGCTTTGCCCACACCACCTACTACTGTGATCTCTCCAACATCCATTGTCACCTCTTGGTGCGGGTCGTCTGGGGAGACATCTTCCCGCCGGGCGAGGGAGATTACAGACTGGAGCTCGATCTGCTCCCTGAGACGTACGACCTACACCGCCCGGTACGTAATGGTCTCTACACCTGGCAGGAACCGGGAGCCGACCCTGCACACTCCGGATCCTCTAAGGAGCGCTCGTACCACGAGTTTCCCTCCAATCGGGGAGCTTCTGGTCGCATCGTGGCACCGGTGACCCTCTTCGGCCACGAGCTGCGACACACCTTCCGCTCCCTGCGCTACACAGAGGAGCAGATCCCAACGCTACGGATCTACTACAATGGTCAGCTCTACCGCAAGGAGCTCGACCTCACGCGTTTCTTCCGAGATCAGGGGCTTAAGCCCGATGAGACCCCGGTGCAGGACTACAAGATTGTGGTTCAGATCAATAAGGACAACATCCTCATCTTCCTCTGGACAGGCAGTCGCGTCGTCGACTGGCAGGATGGAGGGTCGATCTTGGGTGACCTAGCCGGATCGTGATTGTTTTCACAGATGCAGGCTATGCTGATATATGTGACTACACTTCGCAAAATTCATTTTGTTTACTCACTTAATTCTTAATATAGATATGAAGAAAACGATTATCGGAATGCTATCGCTGGCATTGCTTGCGGGCTTGGGGTTCAGCTCCTGCAGCCTGAACAGCCGGCAGGAGGTGAATGCTGGCGGGGAGACGTACAATCCCTCCGCCGAGAAGATCACTTTCTCCTTTGCTGCCCCACGGGGGCTCCCCACCACTTATGCCATCCATGACCAGGCGGAGTGGACAATTAAAGATAACAGGATTACTCTGTACGAGTTCCTCGCTGGGCCTAAGACCTACGTTAAAACCCATGAGCTCACTCTCACGAATAGCGGTGGTCCAGAGTACCAGGCAAGTCTTACGGCAGCTGACTTTGTCGGATCAGGCAATACGATCCATGCGGGAGAGAATCGCTTCTTCCTCTTTGTCGCTAACGACGAGCCTCTGACAGGGCTGCAGGCTGATGTAACTACGGTAGATGATGTTATGTCACGTCTGATCAGCCGCAAACAGAGTGCGAATGCATCCTGCAAGGTCCTACTTCAGGACGGCAAGTACCTGCCTATGGTCGGTGTGGCGAAGATGGGACAGGCGTCCACCTCCATCCCTATGTCCGGTGCTGCGATGATCAATGTTGACTTGATCCGCGCTGTAGCCCGCATAGATATCCAGACCACGATGAAGGCCACGGCAGCGCATCCTGAGTACAAGGAGGTCATCATCAAGGATGCCGTACTCAAGAACGCTTACGACAGGACCGCTGTGGGCGAGCATCGTGCTACCGCTCTGACCACCGTGGGTGGCGTGAAGACTTTTGCCACCATCCCCGCGGTTGGTGTAAGCCCCAGCCAGTCATACAATGGTGTTATGGGTAAGCTGGCTAAGGCCTTCTACCTCTATGAGACCCCGAAGACACTCGTTAGCAAGGATCAGGCGCCCGTGGTCGACATCACCGTAGAGTATGATGGCAAGGAGCATCACGTGGAGGTACCGTTCTATCAGAACGGAGCGATTGTGCCGGTGAAGCGCAACTACCTCTACACGATCATCCTCGGACCGAAGGAGAGCCCCGTGCCTCCTGTGACGGGAGGGGGTGTGTCCTTTGCCATTGCGGTGAATGAGTGGAATGGTCCGGTCAATGTCACCGAGTCGCTCAACCTCCTTGCTCCCGCTCAGGGTGCCTCCCTCCCTGCCGGATACGATGCAAAGACACACAAGCTGACCGTTGCTACTGCCGGGGTTACCAATGTACAGATCCCCTTTGCCAGCAATTTTGCAGGCTCGACCTCTACCATTATAGTAACTGCCAAGGGCAATCCTGACTGGGTTCAGCTCTCCTATGTCGGGAGCCTTTTGACCCTCACTGTTAAGCCCAATACGACGGGCGTGAAGCGCACTGCCGTCGTGTCGGTAGCTGACGCGAGCTTCCCGACTGCTTATCAGTATGAGATTCAGATCGAGCAAGACTAATGGAAGTCGTCATCAGATGAGAAATCACCATATAGAGAAGTAATAAGATGAATAGACATAAGATAGTATGGGGAGCTGCTCTCATAGCACTCCTCGGACTGATCCTCGGCGGCTGCAGCAAGGAGCTGGCTCGCGGAGGAAAGGGAGAGGTTCCCGGTCTTCCCGAGAAGGGACAGGCGGTCACCTTCACCGTGACGACAGGCGTAGAGACCTACGCTGTGCCGGCACAAGATTACGAGAAGCACATTGGCACCCTACAGGCGATCCTATTTGATGCTTCCGGTCAGTACGTATCGTCCGGTACCCCGATACTGAAAGCCACGGGTTCCATAACCTACACCCTGCCGATCGACCGGGCGGGGAACTACAGGATGCTCCTTGTCGCTAATCACACGATCCCGGTGTCGGATCTGACGGGTAGGTCGCTCGCAGATGTGCGTGCGATCCTCGCGAAGGATGAGCCGGGAATGCTGAACGCATTCGTTATGGTCTCAACGACCACGCCCGACTTTACCATCACGGCGGGAGGAGAGTCCAATATCGGCACGATCAATCTGGAGCGCCTGGCTGCGCGAATCGATGTCCAGTCGACGCTAGACAAGCTGACGCTAAGTAAGATCACTGTCAAGAACCGTAAGGTCCAGTCCTCTCTCACCGCCGCCACCTCGACGGATGCGTACGGGGCGGACAATAAAGTGTACACTGCCTTCGAGCGGTTCCGCACCGTCGCCAACGATGCCTCCATGGGTCAGATATACACCTATGAGAACAGTGCGAGTGCCGCTGCCTCTTCCGTCAACGGTACCAGCCTCGTAATCGAGACCGCCTATGCCGGTGTCGCTGTGAAGCCTCTCGAGGTGAAGCTGCCTCAGCTGAAGCGCAACTACATCTACTCCATCCAGTTGATGATGGGCGATGAGGGTTACGTTCCGGACCCGAGCGACAACCCCGATCCGTCAAAGATCAAGCTCACCTTCAACCTCCGCGTCCTTGACTGGAATACCGGTGAGACCTTTGTAGTGTCAGAGGAGGATCTGCTGAAGATCTTCAAGAAGGACGCTGTCTCCTATATATATTCTGTCAAGGTCACCACTACGCCTGACATATTATCAGACGGTATCTCCTCGGAAGGCGGTAAGGTTGTCCTGCAACCAGAAGCAACAAAGCGGAAGCTTGTTGGTGGTGTTCTTGATCCTTCAACCCCCGCAGAGACAATCACAGGTAATGACAAGTTTACGTATACGGTGGTCAATGGTCCTGTAGACTGGATCACGATTAGCCCAACAGGTGTTGTGACTGTTACCCCCAACACTTCCACGACTCCTCGCGTTGTGACGGTGAATGTAAGCCTCAAGGAGTCCCCCTCCTCAGGGACCATCGTCAAAATCTCCCAGCAGGGCAAGGCTGTTACTCCGATAACGACTCACGTTTATACCCTCACTTCCGTCACACCTGCATCGCTCTCCTATAATGCTATGGGGGGGAGTCAGACACTCATAGTGAAGGGTAATGATAAAGAGATGCAGAATGGTACTGTGGTAAAGACGACTCCCCTGACGATTGCCGACATGACTATTAAGAAGAGTGCAGAGGCAGACTGGCTCACAATCGTGGATGGTACTATTACTGCAGCGGAGAATAAAACCACAAAGGCTCGTACAGCAGTCTTGACGATTAGTGTCAGTGCCGATCCCAAACAGACTAAAACAGTCGCCGTCTCACAGAAGGCTGGGAAGGCAACCACGGAGTACTCTATTACCTCAGTCACCCCCTCGGCAATTTCCTTTAATGGTGAAGGAGGTAGCAAAACCATCTCTATCGCTGGTACCGTGGTGAATAAAATGAATGGCAAGGAGGTTAGCAAACGGAATCTTAGTCTTTCCGATATTACTATTGATAAGACTGCCGGAGCCGAGTGGCTGACCGTCAGAGACGGTGTCATTTCGGTGGCAGCCAACAGGAGCGGTGTGGTTCGTCAGGCGACTCTCACCATCAAGGTGAAAGAGGATGCTGCCACGAGCAAGACACTCACCGTCACGCAGCGTGTCGCAAACGAAGACAATCCTCTCGCCTATGTGGCTAAATTCAACATCCTGAGCAACGGGCAGTGGGACACCAATCACACCATTCCCTCAAATCATAAAGATCGCAATGTGCTGATGAACTATACTACAGCCATGAACAAGTATGGTGTCGCACGGTCGATCCAGGGCTCCACGGAGACCTACAAGATTCCTTCTCGTGAGGCATGGCAGGGAATTGTCAAGTTCACGTCTTCCCAGACCTTTGGCAGCGGTGACGTCCAGTATAACGTGACTGAGCAGGTAGAGGTTGCGGGACAGAAATTTAATGCCACGGGTGACTATAAGCCGACCACCATGACAGTCAACGGAAGCAGCGTGAAGTGTAACGTAGCCCTCCGCTTCAAGGGAGATGACCCGACAGAGAAGCAGTATCGCTCCGCCTGGCTCTACTACTGGGGTACGAATGCTGTGGGCAAGAGGAGCGTCCCCGGTCTCTGGATCTACTGCGTCAACATCTCCGGACGTCAGGGCATCTCCACAGTGGATAATCTTGATCAGAAATTTTGGGATCAGAGTTTGTCCTCTGCTGTAGTTCGGTTCTTCCCCGGTGCCTCCTTATCCTTAACAGACCAGGGTACGCGCGGCATCTACTGGTCTGCCACTATTAGCAATAGCGACAACGTCTACGCGTACTGCATGAGTTTCAAAAGTAACGCCATCGGCGTGGTACCCGGAAACACCATGCACAGGAATTTGTTCTGCGCTGTGCGTCTTTTCGCCACGACACCTCTTGATTAATCCCCGACGGCCTTTGGGCCTCCGGGGAGGGCGTGGACGTGCGGGCGGCTTGTCCGCCCGCCGTCCCGGCGCAACGGCTGATCTTTTTTTGTTTTTGTAATTTTTTATCAGGGGGTGGGACAGTGTGAGTCCCCATACGGAGGTCACTCTGTCCCACCCTTTTTACAAGGATACTGTATGTATGGGCATAAGCACCTCTCTGCTGGAGCTCCTCTTGCCCCTTATCCTAATCTACATACGCAAATAGTCATATAACACTTACAAAGCTTCATATATATGTGTCTGTGTCCTGCTTTACGTGGCAAACAGGCATATTCACAGAGGGTGCACCTGCGATGGGTGCACCCTCTTTTTCTTCTCCCCGTCTGTCCCGATCCCGCTAAGGTGTTTCCCCCTCTGACGCTCCCCGATTCGGGCGACAACTTTGTTAGTCGCCAAGTATGGAGGGGGGCTCAGCGACCGACAGGAAGTAATGGAGGAAGGGGTGCCCTCCCCTGAGACGATCCGGCTGGGGGATGTGTCTTTCGTCGACCATTATACAATTCCCTATTCCGGGGAGTTTTTGTGTAGATTTGTCATCAGATAATGGAATGGCACTGACAGGACTATGATGAACCTAAGTAACGCAATCAAGGATGCCCTCCACGGGCATCAGCTCGAGGAGACTGATCTCCTCTGCCTACAGATCTCGGATGAGGTCCTCGACAGGATCGTCGCCGGTCGCAAGCGGGTGGACTTCCGCGAGCTCACCGACTATTACGAGCAATTGCTCTTCCCGAGCTTCGATGAGAGCCTCCCCTCGACGAGGCTCTCTAAGCCCTACAAGGTGGTACTCTATCAGAGTACGTCGCCTGAGGGGACACGCTCAACCCTCGTGCGCCTCCCTCAGATCCACTTTAATGATGAGGAGCGCCGGCGGTATGACCGGAGCGAGAGTCCGGTGATCATCGACTACTATGGCACGGACGAGGACGAGACGGAGGTGATGGCCGACTTCGTCGGTGATGAGATCGCCCAGGAGGCATACAATGAGGGACTGGAGGACGGAGACCCCTTCTTCGCCATCCTGCTCGGAGAGGTGCTGCTCGATGAGGATCCACGGAGGGCGCAGAAGGAGGATCACTGGAGGCAGATCCGTGAGGAGGGCCCGCAATTTGAGCAGCTGATTGACCCTATAGCGTCCCCTCTCCCCGAGGAGGTGGCGGAGATGCTTCGTCAGCACAACCTCGCTCCGGATGAGGTGCTTCGCCTCGAGGTGAAGCGAAGCCACTTCGGTGAGATCCTGAAGGATAAGTGCTACCTCGCCATCCTATCTCCCACGAGCGACTTCATGGAGACCATCCTCATCCCCGGGACCAAGTCCGTGAAGCCCTATCGGGCGATCCTCTTTGAGACCCGTGACGAGGAGCCTAAGCGCTACGCCCTTACCTCACTCTTCCTCCCCACCGAGGATGAGCTGGAGGAGGGGATGCCCGATGAGCCGCTCGTCATCGTCTATCGGGGGGACAGTAAGGGGGAGATCACCACACCGGAGGATGCCCTAGGCGTCACCCTCTCAGCTGCCATCTATGAGCGGGGTCTGGTGGAGCGGGATGACTTTGCCGTCATCCCTACCAATGAGCTCCTCGCCTCCCTCTGACACACGCTACATTCGGCATAGGCTTTTGGTATAAGAAGATTTGCTCCCATGACTCCGGAGGAATTAGAGTTTGCTCGTACGTTCACCGATAAAGAGGTGATGTCAAGTGCCATTAGTCAGCTTAGAGCGATGGCGATCAATGAATACTATGCGACAACTGACGAAAATAAGAGGCAAGAGCTTGAGAAGCGTCAGCTGCTCCTGGAGTTTGAGGCCCGAGCTGTCTTGGGAGACGATGATATAGCACATAGCATACAGGACAAGGTGATCCGCCTCTATGGCCCGATGCTACGGAAACTCAATGGTGTGGAGTGATGTGGTGGGTGTGAGGGAGGACTTTGAGGGCTTCCTTGGACCTATTTGGATAGGAGACTATATTACGCGGACTACTCTGAGAGTTGCCTTACGATCTTTCCTCCACGATCGGGCTGATCGGCTACATAAGGTGGTTTGGACAAGCATAATGCTCTTGCCTGGGCTACTTAGGGTCATGGGACGGGGCGCAAATGAAAATCGTCAAACGGCGGTGGAGCTGCATCCGAAGGATGCCCGTTCCATAGGCATCGGTCGAGTCACGTAGTGGCGAAGACCGATGTAAGGGGAGTGATTAATATACGCCACGACCCCTTGCGGGTCGCCGAGTGAGGGAGTTTCGGCGACCCACAAGGGGTCGTGGGTGGTAGGGGTGTGTCTCGGCACATCGGTCACCGCTTCGCGGATGACCGATGCCTATGGAGCGAGCACCCGCAAGGGGTGCTTCGTCCCCAACCCTTCACAATGAGTTGGATGTCTTCAGTACCCTTCATTGGTTTGTGCAAAGAGGAGACCATACGAGACTTTGCCCTCTCGCTGTGATGGCATCTTTGCAGCCGTACTTAGTACTCGGAGGAGTGGCTTGGGAGCCTGCGGAAGTGGTACCGCATAGCCTCATTTATCACTGGGATAGCAGGTCGGAGACTACTATATCGCGTTGATATTCTTAGCTATCAGTGCAATAAATGACTCTTTCATATCATCCGGAAGCGTAGACTCTTGGATGACGTGGTACCACTGGTCTGCGACCTGAGTAAACTTTGAGAATGAGTTCTCGATGACCTTGTCGGGGATGCCGGAGTCCTTCATCGCCCTTGTGAAGTGCTCCTTCCCCAGCTTGCTCTTCTTCCCGCATAGCGTGAGCGCCAGTTCCTCAGTGTCTCCCGGCAGCACAAGCTTGGTGGAGAGTAGGTCGTACGCCGGAGTCAGTTGATAGCCGGCAGCCCTCTGAGGTCGGTAGAGTGAGAAGTTCTTCAGGTGCATATCGGAGTTGCCGACCAGCCAGGAGAAGAGCACGACTTCCCAATAGCTGAGTAGGTCAAAGGTGGGTCTGGAGGAGTATTGTCGTAGGAGCTTGGCTACTTGCTCGTAAGAGCCCCTGTACTTGTGCTCTGTGAGCTTGTTACTGAGCTGACAGAAGTCTTCCATCGGGAGTTTCTCTCCTCTATCAGTTCGGTCGATCCTCCGAGTGATGTAGCTGAGCTCGCCATCTTTCATCCGGATCAGTCCATGGGGGACCACATCTATCCTCGCCATCTCAGCGAGGTGCATCGTCACATCCTCCAGCTCAGGGAGGTGTCTATATCTGTCCGTCTGCGGCTTGAGGATATAACGCCCCCATAGACCCACCACAGTAAGTCGATCCGGCACCCCCTTTTCTCCTTTATCTATGTCAAGGGAAAGCTTTGGCTGGATGCCGGTCAGTGTGGTCTGACTCATGATGACCTCAGTGGCCAGCCTTGAGATACTCCCTCTATCAAAATCAAGCGTGGGAGGAGTAGTCGTCCCAAAGAGCCTCCGAGAGCAGACGGGGTGATAGTCCACCTCGCCCTCTGGTAGCTCGTTATAGCAAATTAAGCATCGACTCATAATACTTCCTTAGGCACAATGCTTACAGCTCCTATGCAATCCCTACAGCAAGCGAGCAACAAGGACATCCTATCCCTGCTGTCGATCTTCCAATTTCGCTCAGCAATATTCAGTAGCCACCCCTCCGGGATCAGGCCATCAAAGAATGGAAAGAGCACCTTGTCCGTAAAGCACTCGCTCGTCAATGGTAGCGTGAGGCTTATTGCTTCGGCATCCTCCGAGGCAAGATAGGCTGTGTCATAACAAAACTGGTAACCCTCGTCGCTCTCAGTCAGGATGCCGGCTAATCGTTCGTATAGATATACTTCTGCCTGCTTCATGGCTCACTTCCATTCTTTGTCTGCACACCTACCTCAGCCTCAAAGAGAGCAAGGACTTGATTTGCTTTATCAAGGCGAATGGTCGGCTTACCTGCCTCCAATTCACGGACAAAGCGGATGCCTACCCCGGTCTTCATACTGAGATCCAGCTGAGTCAGCCCGTACTCCTTGCG
>QWBY01003112.1_pt1 | contig 11892 bp, 9 predicted proteins | sample 1972471 | NCBI WGS metagenome assembly QWBY01 (sample SAMN09866722, study PRJNA288562) | Human gut metagenome isolate term6_stool, whole genome shotgun sequencing... | reverse complement strand
AAAGAGAATAAAAAAGAGAGGGAAGTTATATGCAGTATTACGGAAATGTTTTTAGACCGCCAAGTGAGGCTAGGTCACTAATAATTCAAGCTACAGTGGGTTGTTCTCACAACAACTGTACTTTTTGCTACATGTACAAGGATGATGATTTTAGGATAAGACCCCTTGAAGATATAAAGAAGGACCTAATAGAAATGAGCTCTTATGGAGATTATTTTGAGAGGATCTTCTTGGCAGATGGAGACGCTCTTGTATTAAAGACAGAGGACCTTGTGGAAATCCTAAGGACCATAAAAAAATATTATCCCAATGTCAAAAGAGTTTCATCCTATGCAACTGCCCAAGATATAAATAGAAAGTCCCTAGAAGAACTAAAAGAGCTTAGGGCTGAAGGACTTGAGATGCTCTACATTGGTTTCGAGACAGGAGACGAAGAACTCCTAAAGGAAATCAAAAAAGGGGTAACTTATGAAGAATATGTAACTGCCATGAAGAAGGCAAAGGAAGCAGGATTTACAACTTCCATCACAATCATAGCAGGCCTTGGTGGAGTAGAGGGCATGGAAAGAAATGCAATAGGAACTGCCAAATTAATTTCAGAAACCAAGCCAGACTTCTTGGGTTATCTCACAATGAGAATTTACAAGAACACACCTCTTTATGAAGACTATGTAAGTGGCAAGTTTAAGATGCCAGATGCAGGTCAAATTCTTGAAGAGATGAAAATATTCTTGGAGCACGTGGACTCTGAAGGCACAGTGTTTAGGTCCAACCACGCATCCAACTACGTTCTCCTTGCAGGAACTTTAAACGAGGACAAGGAAGGCCTAATAAGTGTAATAGAAAAAACTTTAAAGAAAAAGTCTTTTAGACCTGATGTATTGAGAGGATTTTAAAATTGAAAGACAAAAATTTTGAAAGTATGGATGAAAGGCAAAAATTAAAAAATTTGAAAAGAGAATTGGACTCTGGAGTTATTTCCTTTGAAGAAAAAACTGAGGATACATCCCTTGCCCTAAATCCTGTTAGGTATCTTATGCCTCTTGAGTCAAAGCCTAATAAGAAAGAAAAACTCGACATTGACTACAAGAAGAAGGACCAACCTAGTGACAAAAATTTCGAAATTATTATAGAAGTAAATCCCAAGGGTTATGAAGAAAATAAAAAGAGAAGGAGGGAGTCAAAGCTCCCTGCCCCTCACAAGTCTTACCCTCTTGAAAGGGTGAAGAGAGATCAGCAAAAGATAAACAAGGGGTCCCTATTCTACGACTACCTAGAGATTTACTTAAACAGGACAAAGAACATAGAGAGACAGTTCTTTGAAGACTACTTTGGTTTGTAGTATAAAGAAAAGAGGAAGAAATGGAAGATAAAAGAGAAAGAGAAGAAAAGAAAATCCCGTCAAGCTTATCCTTTAAGACCGACGTCTACAAAAAGATATTTTTGACAGGGCTTGCCCTTTTATTTGTGGCATACTTATTTGTAAATTCCAAGACAATATTTTCAGGTCTTGGAGTCTTACTTGGCGTTATTGCTCCCTTTATCCTAGGGGGAGTTATCGCCTTTATAATGAAAATACCTCTAAACTTTTTCGAGAGAAAAATTTTAGACAAGATAAAAAATGAAAAATTTCAAAATCACAAGAGGACAATTTCCATTGCTATATCCTTTATAGTGATAATCCTCGCCATATTTATAATTACGGCGATAATTGTCCCACAACTTATCAATTCCTTTAACGAACTTAGGAAGTCCCTTCCAAGTTTCTTGCAAATGGCAATTGATAAGACAAGAGAGATACCTTATTTAAGCAATTACTCTGACAAGCTTCAAGCTGAGTACGACAACTTGTCTTGGAATGAAATTTTTAATAGGGTAAGGAGCTTTGTCAAGTCTGACGAACAGTCATCCTATATACTAAACTCTGCCCTATCGACAGCGTCCAGTATCTTGGGTGGCTTGGTCTCCTTCTTCCTTGCCCTTATTACATCAATCTACATCCTTGCAGACAAGGAAAGACTTGGCTATCAAGCAACTAGAATTTGCTACTCATGCTTTAATAACAAGGTCGCAAATAAAATCTTGCACGTTGCCCACCTCTTACATGAAAACTTCTTTGGTTTCATAAGGGGACAGCTAACAGTGTCATCCTTTATAGGTATAGCGACGGTGGTGCCATGGCCTTTGTCATGATTGTAATTGAAGACCCAACTAAGGGACTTATGTTTATAGTATTGATTTTGATTTTGCAACAAATTGAATCAAACTTAGTTTATCCAAAACTTGTTGGCAACAAAGTTGGACTTCCATCCTTATGGACTCTTGTGGCAATCACAATAGGTGGATCTCTCTTTGGAGTAGTGGGAATGTGGGCCTTTATACCACTTGCATCAACTCTCTACGCTCTTATTAAAGAGTACACAGAGTACAAGATCAATGAAAAGAACCTAGACCTAAGAATGAAAAAAATATAAATCAAAAAAGACTTCTCATGTAATAGTGAGAAGTCTTTTTTTATGCAAGTTTATCTGACTTGCAAGTTAATAAAAAATTATAAGTTAATAAGAGCTTGCGACTTTACAAAAAATTATAAGTTTATAAATTACTGCTAAGTCATAAGAAGATATAAAGGCATAAAGATTTACAAAGTCACAAACAATTGCAAAGTCACAAATAATTACAAAGTCTCAAGTAATAAAAATTTATATAAAACCCACAAGATTAATCTGACCATTTTGCAAATTATTGAAAGTTCCCTATTATGGGTATAATAGAAAAGAACAAAAAATGCTTAAAGATATTAAAATATTTAAGAATGGAAGCTAAGGTCTTCGAAATAATGAAGACCAATTGATTTAAGGAGAGATTATAATGATTGAATTTAAAAAAGTCAGCAAGATCTATCCCGGTAATCAGGTTGCAGCGGAAAATATAAATTTAAAATTCAAAGATGGCGAATTTATATGTTTTATTGGAGCCAGTGGATCGGGCAAGACTACATGCATGAGGATGATAAATAGGATGAACGAAATCACATCAGGGGATATCCTCATTAACGGAGTCAGCATCAAGGACATGGATCCAGTTGATCTCAGGAGACAAATTGGATATGTAATCCAACAAATTGGACTCTTGCCACATATGACAGTTTATGACAACATAGTTCTAGTCCCAAGACTTTTGAAATGGGACGAAGAAAAGTTAAGGCCCATTGCCGAGAACCTAATCGAAAAAGTGGACCTACCTCTTTCCTACTTAGACAAATACCCATCAGAATTATCTGGTGGTCAACAACAGAGAATTGGAGTTATAAGGGCTCTGGCAGCAGACCAAGACATAATCCTAATGGACGAACCCTTTGGTGCCCTTGACCCCATAACGAGAGATGCCCTTCAAAAACTCGTGAAGAGACTTCAAAGAGAAATGGGAAAGACAATAGTCTTTGTATCTCACGACATGGACGAGGCCCTTTCACTTGCAGACAGGATTGTTATCATGAAGAAGGGTCACGTTGAACAATTTGATACGCCAGAAAATATACTTAAAAATCCAAAGTCAAAATACGTAGAAGAAATGCTGGGCCAAGAAAAGATGAATGAGGCCAAGACTTCTTACAGGACTGTGGAAACAATTATGCTTAAGAATCCAGTTTCATTAACAAGTGATAGGTCAACCTACGATGCCCTTGCCCTTATGAGAAACAAGAGAGTCGATACTATTTTCGTAACCGACGAGGAAGGTCACCTACTTGGAGCTGTGGGCATGTTTGACATAGGAAGATATGGTAAGCACATAAAAGCTCTTTACGAAGTCATGGACAAGGTCTATGCCATTGGAGAGGACACAGTAATTATGAATGCAATTCGTGACATTTACAACCTAGACATAAAGAACCTACCAGTCGTAGATGAGGAAAACAAACTTGTTGGCCTTGTTACCAGGGCTTCAGTAGTAGATACAATTTATACCAACCTCTGGGAAAATGAAGAAGAGGAAAATCTTGAAGAAGTCTATGAAGAGGACAACTTGTCTGAACTTATGAAGGATGCATCAGGTGAGGCACCTAAGAAAATAGGTGATGATAATGATTAATTTTTTACTAGCAAATAGTGGAGAAATATTGTCAAAGTCTATGGAACACCTTATGATTGCGACAATTTCTCTTGCCCTTGGAATACTTGTGGCAGTCCCTCTTGGGATCTTACTTAATAGGTCCAAGCAGGCGGCAAAAATTGTCATGGCAATAGCATCAGTCCTTCAAACAGTTCCATCCTTTGCCCTCTTGGCACTCATGATTCCACTTTTTGGAGTTGGAAAAAAGCCAGCCATAGTTGCACTTTTTATCTACTCCTTGCTTCCAATTATGAGGAACACCTATCTCGGGATTGCAGAAGTAAATGAAAATCTAATAGATGCAGCCAAGGGAATGGGGATGACAAGGTCCCAAATACTTTTCAAGGTCCAGATCCCTATGGCTATGCCAGTTATCATGGGTGGCATAAGACTTTCAGGAGTTTACGTCCTTGCCTGGACAACCCTTGCAGCCTATGTAGGAGCAGGTGGACTTGGGGACTTTATCTTTAACGGACTTACTAATGCCATAATGCCAATGGTAGTTTGGGGGACAATCCCAGTTACCCTCATGGCAATAATAGTGGACTTCCTCTTTGGAATCCTAGAAGAAAAATTATCGCCTAACAAGAAAAGTGAGGTGGCATAATGAAAAAAATTAAAAAATTACTTTTAATCTTTCTTATCCTGCCCATCTTTTTAACCTCATGTAGTCCACCAGGACTTGGTGGCAACACCAAGACTAGTGTAGTTGTGGCAACGGGATCCAACACAGAAAGGCAGATCCTTGGGGAAATTGTTAAGCAAATGATAGAACACCATAGCGACATAGATGTTTCACTAATTACCAACCTATCATCATCTGTCCTAAACCACATAGCCATGTTAAAGGGAGATGTAAACATAGTTGGAGCCATGTACACTGGTACTGCACTTAGTGGAGAACTTGGCATGGATCCAATTAAGGACCCAAAAGAGGCAGAGAAAGTTGTAATGCAAGAATACTACAAGAGGTGGGAGAGATACTGGTACCCATCCTTTGGCTTTGACAACACCTATGCCTTTATGGTTACAAAAAAATTTGCAGAAGAAAATAAGCTTAAAAAAGTTTCTGACCTTGAGAAAATAAAAGACAAACTTGAAGTTGGAGTAGACACAGCTTGGATAAAGAGAGAGGGCGACGGTTACAAGGCCTTCAAAGAAATCTACGGCTTTGACTTTAAGACAATTTATCCAATGGACATTGGTCTAGTTTATACAGCCCTTGCCAGTGGAGAGATGGACCTAGTCCTTGGATATTCCACAGATGGAAAGATTTCATCCTATGACTTAGTTGTCTTAGAAGATGACAAGAGACTTTTCCCACCTTACGACTGCTCACCAGTTTTGTCAAAGGCAATCGTGGAAAAATATCCAGAGCTTGAGACAATAATGATGAAGCTTGTGGGACAAATCTCATCAAAAGACATGCAAGAGCTAAACCGTCAAGCAGACGAAGACCTTGAGATGCCAAAAATAGTTGCAGAAAACTTTTTGAAGAAGCACAAGTATTTTGAAGACGTAAAAGTTGACGAAAACAAGATAAAAGAATACAAGGAACTTGTGGAAGGAGGAAAAAATGTCTGATGTAATAATTTACTATATGGAGAACGCATCCTATGTCTTTGAACAATTTATTAGACACTTTTTAATTTCCATCTACGGAGTTCTATTTGCCGCAATAGTGGCAATACCACTGGGCTTTGCAGTAGCGAGAAAGAGAAAATTATCAAGACTAACAATAAGTATCGCCAATGTAATGCAGACCATACCATCCCTTGCCATGTTGGCTATCCTCATGTTTTTAATAGGAACGGGACCAAACACAGTTGTCTTTGCAGTATTTTTATACGCAATACTTCCAATATTAAAAAACACAGTGGGAGGAATAAACTCAGTAACACCAGAGCTTGTTGATGCAGCTAAGGGAATGGGGATGACAAAATATCAAATAATGAGGAAGGTAGAACTTCCCCTTGCCATTTCAATAATCATGGGTGGCATAAGAAATGCCCTAGTTCTCGCCATAGGAGTAACAGCAGTGGGCACCTTCATTGGAGCAGGAGGCCTTGGAGATATAATCACAAGGGGAATCACAGTAGCCAATGGAAGCCCCATAATAATAGCGGGAGCAATTCCAACAGCCTTGATGGCAGTCTTGGCAGACTTCGCCCTTGGAGCCATAGAAAATAAATTAAAGCCAAGAACCTTTACAAAGATATAAAAAAATAAAAGACTCAGGTTGAAAAAACCTGAGTTTTTTGTGCAAAGATTTTTATAAAATTCTTTTTCTAAATATATTATCTCAAAGCTTATCTTTCTAATTTAAATTTTTAGATTTACTAACTTAAAAATTTCTAATTGAAATTTTAAAACAGATTAAAAAGTTATAAATTTTAAAATTAAAGTTAGACAAATAAGAAATAATAGAAATTAAAAATCAATAATGCAAAAGTCTTATAAAGACCTTGTAGAACAAAAGTTAAAAATAAAACTTATAAATTTATTTTTTAAAAAATTAAAAATAATCCCTTAAATAATTTAAAAACACTAGTGATAATAAAATACATTCTTTAAGCTAGTGAAAAATTAGAAAATCTAAAAAAAGCGTTGTTTTCAACTTAATCTGAAAGTATAGTAGATAGATAAAATTAAATATGAAATCTAAAAATACAAAGAGCCTTTTTCTATGCTATTTAGCTGTAATGAGGGTATTGACTTATATAATTAAGTAAGGCTAAAATGAAATTAATAAAGTAAAACTATTAAGTTTATTCATAATATTCAAAAATTACAAGAAAAAGGAGAGAAGAAATGCAAAAACTATCAAAGAGAATAATTTCCTTGATAATAACATTAGCAATTTTAATTACAATCCTGCCAAGTAGTATTATGGCGAAGGAATTAGAGGAAAATTCTCAAAAAACAACAAGCACGAAGCTACTTAAAATTACAGAGTCAGAGATTAACCCTGAATATATCTATTACTTAGATCATCCAGAAGAATTTAAGTACGGCTATATACCACAGAAATACTTACTTCCCTTTGATAAGTCTTCTAAAGTACAATTTAGATCTAGTTCAGAGAATTTACCCAGTAAGTTTACAACAGATTTAGAATATGTAACACCTGTAAAAAATCAATTTAAGACAGGAACATGTTGGGCCCATTCAGCATTATCAACGGTGGAAACATTGATTTTAAGACAAACTAATACGACTAAAGAAGATTTGAACTTATCTGAAGGGCACATGGCATTAAACTCAAGTAGGGCCTTTAATCTACACTCTGGTGGAAACAACTACGTAGCCTTGAGATATTTTTCAACACTAGCTGGGCCTGTAAGTGAAAAAAACTTTCCAAAATATACTATTACTTCGGACTTTACTGGCAGTGGACTTAATGCAATGGCTGACTCAAAAAGTAAACAACACGAGTATTATATTGCCGAAGCTAAAGAATATGAAAACACAACTGAAAACATAAAAAGAGCAGTTTATAATAATTATTCTGCAACAAGTGGATACTTTCACGATGAAGACAACAAAGGGATGGATAAAAATGATAGTAAAAAATATCATTTTATAAAAAAAGAAGAAGTTACAATTAAAAAAGGTGATAAAGAAGAAAAAGAATTAGTTCCTATAACTAATCACCAGGTAACAATAGTAGGTTGGGATGACGATATTGAAATAGAAAATCAAAATGGCGAAAAAGCGACAGGAGCTTTCTTAGTTAAGAATTCTTGGGGAACAGATAAGGAAGATAATAAAGACCAGATAGATAAAGGCTATTATTGGATTTCCTATGATAGTTTTCCTAGCGAAAATAATAATTTATTAGTCTTCACTAAAGTAGAAAAAAGGATTGAAAATGTAAAAAATGTATATACTTATCCAGATGCGAATGTTCCCAATATGATAGGGTGTATGAAATTTAACAATAGTCCAGTTAGCATCATAAATGTATTTAATAGAGGAGACCAAGAACCAGAAGAAATAACCAAGGTTAACCTCTACAATTTGAATCCCAATGGGATGAGTTATACCTTATATATTAGTCAGGATGGTGACCTGGACGATTCACATAAGACAATAGATTTTAAGGTAGGCAAGGAAACACTAACAAAGCCGCTATACGAAACAAAGGGTAATTGGGAAAAAATAAGCGAAGGTCATATAAATGATAGAGGATATGCAACTATTGATTTAGCTAAAGCTTATAAGCTAGATAAAAAAACTTTTGCTTTGAGGCTAGATATTTCTAGTTCAGATAATGTTACTTATGTAAATTATAGTCCCGTTAAAAATTATCCACCTGTAGAAGTTTATAATGACTTTGGCTATAAAAATAGTTATATCTCCTACGGAAATGTTAATACAGATGGACTATTTCTTAAAATTAATGACAATGAACACAATTATTTAAACCTAAATGCAATAACTAGGGAAGTAAGTCAACCTTCTATGTCAATAGAAGTTCCTAAAGAAACTTGGGAAGCTACAGAGGGATATGATTTAGATACTCTTGATCCTTTGACACTTACTGTTAAAAACACTGGAAATGTTAGACTAAGCGATATGAGATTTAACTTACTTGGTAACGATAAGGATAAATTTGAAATTGTAAATAAAGATAAAGACTTAAATTTACCAAGCTTAGAAAAGGGCAAGAGCCTAGAGGTTAAGATAAAACCAAAAGAAGTATTGACCCTAGAAGATGCTGATAAGATATTTGAATTAACATTAAGTGTTGAAGCTAAAGAAATTGTAGATCCTGTTACAAAGAAATTCACTTTCGAATTAAAACTTGACGAAAAAGCAAGGAAGGAAGCTATAGAAAAAGCTAAGGCAGCTGCAAAAGAAAAAATTTCGACTTTAAAGTACCTATTAGAAGATCAAATAAAAGATATTAATAGAAAAATTGATGAAATAAAAAAACCTGGCGATGCCGATTCTATAGTTAAGGATGCAGAAGTATTAAACTTGACTAATGCCAAGTCAAAGATAGAAGAAGAGATTAATAAATTACAAAATTTAACAGATGAAGAAAAGAAAGGCTTTAAGAACAGTTTAAAAGAAGTTGAAAAAGTAGAGGAAGCTGAGGCAATTAAGAAAGAAGCTGAATCAAAGAATAAAGCTAACAAAGAAGATTTAGATAATGCTAAATTAAAAGCAAAAGTTGAAATCGCAAAAGAAAAACTTAAAGACCTAAGCGACACAGAAAGAGAAGGGTTTGAAAAGGAAATCGAAGAAGCAACAACAATTGAAGTAGTAAATCAAGTAGTAAAAAAAGCCAAGACACAGAATGCAGCAAATGAAGAAGCAAGACTAACAGCAGAAAAATTAGCAGAAGCCAAGGCCAATGCTAAGAAAGAAATCGCAAAAGAAAAACTTAAAGACCTAAGCGACACAGAAAGAGAAGGCTTTGAAAAGGAAATCGAAAAAGCGACAACAATCACAGGAGTAAATCAAGTAGTAGAAAAAGCCAAGACAAAGAATGCAGCAAATGAAGAAGCAAGACTAACAGCAGAAAAATTAGCAGAAGCCAAGGCAAATGCTAGAAAAGAAATCGCAAAAGAAAAACTTAAAGACCTAAGCGACACAGAAAGACAAGGCTTTGAAAAGGAAATCGAAGAAGCGACATCAATTGATTTAGTAAATCAAGTAGTAAAAAGAGCTAAGGATAAAAATCAAGAAAATAAGAATGCAAAAGATGCTCTTAACAAAGCCAAAGCAGATACATTAGCTGAAATCGAAAATATGGAATTTCTTGATCCTACTGATAAAGCAGACTTTAAAAATCAAGTTAATCTAGCAAAAGATACAAGTGAAGTTGCTAATATCCAAAAGGCTGCAGAGGCTAGAAATGCTGATAAGAAAGCTGAAAAAGAGGAAAATGACAAAATAGAAAAAGCTAAAGAAGCTCTTAAGAATCTTGAAGAAAATGAAAATCCAAGCGCAAGTGAAATTCAAAATGTCCAAAGCTTAATAGACCAACTAAAAGATGGAGAAACTAAGAAAGGTCTTCAAAAGAGCTTAGATCCTATTAAGGCAGCCAACGAACTAAAACTTTTAAAAGACGATGCCATAAGAGAAGTTAAGAATCTAACAAATATTGACGAGCTTAAGGAAGCTTTTATACAAGAAATTAACGAGGCTAAAGACAAGAATTCTGTAAATGAAATTCTTAACAGGGCCAAAAAACAATCGCAAGAGCTTACAACACTTATTGCAGAAAAGGATAAGACAGCGGAAAAGATAAAGGGTCTTGAAAACTTGAATGAAGAAGAAAGGTCAGGATTCCTAGCTGAACTTGAGACTGTAACAAGTTTAGATAGTTTGAAAAATCTTTGCCTCAAGGCAAACAAAAAAGATGCCAATAATCTCCTAAATTCAAAGTCACTAGAAGATTTGACAGAAGATGAGAGAAAGGCAGCGGAAAAGAAGCTTGAAGAGGCCGAGACAGAAGAAGCAATTAAGACAATAATTGAGGAAGCTAAAGGTCAAGCCACTATCAACAAGGAAGCTGCAAAGTCCTTAGAAGATGCAAAGAAAGCAGCGATAAAATTAATAGGTGCAGATAAGATGCCAGAACTTAGCTCAGAGGAAAGGAAGGGCCTAGAAGACAGAATTGAAAAAGCTACTAGCCCTGAAGAAGTAAAGAAAATCCAAGCTGAGGCAAGTAGTATAAATTCTTCTAGAGAAAAGGAAAAGAATCTATATAAGACCAAAGACAAAGCTGAAAAAGAACTTGATAACTTAAGTGACTTAAGCGTAAGAGATCTTCAAACATATAAGGATAAGATTTCAAATGCTGGAAGTCAGGAAGAAGTTGAAAGAATTCTTGAAGAAGCAAAAAACCAAGACTTGATCAATAAAAATAATAAGATTAAGGAAGAGAGAGAAAGAGAAAACAGAAGAGAAGAATCCAAGACTTATTCCTGGTTTAATAGTTTTCCAAAACATCAAGCAGAAACTGAAAAGGTTAAGGTAACTCCACAGGCTCCAAGCTTCAAACAAAAAGAAAAACTAGAGACTAAGAAATTTGTCTACAAGTTTGTAATAGGAAAGACAAAGTTCACAGAAAATAATGATGGTCTTAATCAGGCTAAGGAATTAGATGTTGCACCATTTATAGAAAATGGAAGAACAATGTTACCACTTAGGGCGATTGCTGAATCCATTGGTATAAAGGTAGACTGGGAGAACTCAACAAGGACAGCCATCTTTACTAACGGCGACCTAGTTGCGAGAATTCAAATTGATGGAAATAAGGTCATCTTAAGTGATGGAAGACTTATTGTCTTAGATGCAAAGCCAAAAATTGTAAAGGGTAGGATAGTCCTTCCGATTACAAATGTATCTCAAATTTTTGGACTTACAAATGGAAACACAAATGACGGAAAGAAGAATGACATAGAATGGGATAATGAAACTAAGAGTGTAATTATTTCTGTAAACAAATAATTGTAATGAAAACTCAGGCCTTTAAAGACCTGAGTTTTTTTGCTTTTTATTTCCTATAAGATAATATAGATAGCTTTAAAAATAAAAATTTAAAGAGAGAATGTAAGAAGAAATATTTTGTAAAGTATAAAACTCAGGTTCATAGGAGGACCTGAGTTTTTTGTGTGTAAAGATTTTTATAAAGTTTTTAAAATTTATTTTCAAAAGTTCTTAAGTCCTGCTACTTCTTAGTCCTATAGAAGTCTACTACAGAGAAGATTGTATTCACTAAAATGATGTAGTGGTGGTAGAAGGAGAAGTAAAGGGACATTA
>QWBY01005171.1_pt1 | contig 11907 bp, 9 predicted proteins | sample 1972471 | NCBI WGS metagenome assembly QWBY01 (sample SAMN09866722, study PRJNA288562) | Human gut metagenome isolate term6_stool, whole genome shotgun sequencing... | reverse complement strand
GCGGGCGGCGGCGTTGCCCTTATCGGCCTTACCCTTGTCCCGCTGCTCTCCGGCCTGTTCAGCTAACCGATTCTGAAATACACCGCCGCGCCGTCCCCCTAACCGGGGGCGGCGCGGGAAAGGAGGTGCTGCCTTTTGATTATTGATTGGCTGGAGGAATGGTTTAAGGGCGTTCTGATCGACGGAATCATCGGCAACCTGTCGGGGCTGTTCGATACGGTGAATACAAAGGTGGGTGAAATTGCCGCTGATGTCGGAGCGACGCCGCAGGGCTGGAACTCCGGCATTTTCAATATGATCCGCAATCTGTCCGAATCCGTCATTATCCCGATTGCGGGTGCAATTCTTGCATTTGTAATGACCTACGAGCTGATCCAGATGGTGACAGAGAAAAACAATCTGCACGACATTGACACCTTTATGTTCTTCAAATGGGTGTTCAAAACCTACGCGGCTGTCCTAATCGTCACGAACACTTGGAATATCGTCATGGGCGTTTTTGACGCGGCGCAGCAGGTCGTCAATCAGAGCGCAGGCGTGATAATCGGCAATACCAGCATTGACATAGATTCCATTGTGGGTGATCTGCAAACGTCGCTGGAAGCTATGAGCCTTGGCGGACTGATTGGACTGTGGTTTCAATCTCTGTTTGTCGGGCTGACGATGAACATTCTTTCCATCTGCATTATGCTGGTGGTCTACGGGAGAATGATTGAAATATATCTTGTGACCTCGTTGGGACCCATCCCGCTTGCTACCATGACAAACGGAGAATGGCGCAATGTCGGGCAAAACTATCTGAAATCTCTGCTGGCGCTGGGCTTTCAGGCGTTTTTGATTATGGTGGTCGTGGGCATCTACTCGGTCTTGATCCAGAGCATTTCCGCGACGGGCGACGTGTCCGGCGCAATCTGGCTGGCAATGGGCTATACGGTGCTGCTGTGCTTCTGCCTGTTCAAAACTGGCAGTATGGCAAAGGCCGTGTTCAGTGCTCATTGACGGAGGGCTTGCCTATCGGAACGTACAACATCATTTACGCAGACCCGCCGTGGCGCTATGAGCAGAGAAAGGTGCAGGGCGCGGCAGAAAATCACTATCCCACCATGAGCATTGACGAGCTTTGCGCCCTGCCTGTGCCGGAGCTGGCGGCGAAAGACTGCGCCCTGTTCCTTTGGGCAACCTTTCCGCAGCTTCCCGAAGCCCTGCGGCTGATCCGCGCATGGGGCTTTCGGTATAAAACCGTGGCGTTCGTCTGGCTCAAACGCAACCGCAAAAGTCCGTCATGGTTTTACGGCATGGGCTACTGGACACGCAGCAATGCGGAAATCTGTCTGCTGGCGACCAAGGGCAAACCCAAACGGCAGTCGGCAGGCGTACATCAGTTTATCATCAGTCCCATTGAGCAGCATAGTAAAAAGCCGGATGAAGCGCGGGACAAGATTCTTGCGCTCATGGGCGATCTGCCCCGCGTGGAGCTGTTCGCCCGGCAGAAAACGCCGGGCTGGGACGCATGGGGCAATGAAATTGCAAGCGATATTACACTTGCGGAAAGGAGTTAGCGCATGGCCTATGTGAACGTGCCAAAGGATTTGACGAAAATCAAATCCAAGGTGCTTTTCAATTTAACAAAGCGGCAGCTTATTTGTTTTGGGCTGGCGGCGCTCATGGGAGTGCCGCTTTTCTTTTTGCTCAAAGGCGGCATCGGGACGACGGCTGCGGCAATGGTGATGATCGTTGTCATGCTCCCCGGTTTTCTGTTTGGGGTGTATGAGAAGAACGGGCAGCCCCTTGAAGTGGTGGGGCGGCAAATCATAGAAAGCTGCTTTCTGCGCCCCAAGGAGCGCCCCTATCAGACCGTCAACGCATACGACGCCCTTGTGTGTCAATATCAAATGGAACAGGAGGTAAAGGCGATTGTCGAAAAGAGCAGACAGCGCGGAAGCAAAAAGCATGGCGGACAAGCCCAAGCTCACCCGCGCCGAAAGAAAACAGATTGAAGCCGTCATTCGTAAATATCGCGGTGACGGCAAGCCCCATACCGCGCAGGACACGATACCCTATCAGATCATGTACCCGGACGGCATCTGCTATCTCGGAAACAGGCGCTATTCGCAGAGCATTGAGTTTTTTGACATCAACTATTTGCTCGCGCAGCCTGACGATCAGACGGCTATTTTTGAATATCTCTGCGATCTGTATAACTATTTGGATTCTTCCATCCATGTGCAGTTCACCTATCCCAACCGTAAGTCCGATCGGGAGCAGCTTGCTCGGAGCTTTGAAATGCCGCCCTGCAATGACGGTTTAGACCCGATCCGGCAGGAGCAGACGGACATTCTCAAGCGGCAGCTTGCCCGCGGCAACAACGGCAGCGTGAAAACCAAATACATTACCTATACCATTGAAGCCGATAACCTCAAGGCGGCACGGGCAAGGCTGTCGCGTATCTCGCTGGATATTCAGGACTACTTCAAAATCATGGGTGCGGTGTCCCGTGTGCTGGACGGCAAGGAGCGCTTGGAGGTGCTGCACGGCATCATGCACCCGGATGGAGAACGCTTCAACTTTGACTGGAAGTGGCTTGCCGCTGGCGGGCTTTCCACCAAGGACTTTATCGCGCCATCCTCCTTTGCGTTCAAGAATAGCCGTATGTTCCAGATGGGCGGCAAGCTCTGCGCTGCAAGTTTTTTGCAGATCATTACGCCGGAGCTGACCGACCGCATACTGACCGATTTTCTAGATACGGACAGTAGCCTTGTCGTCAATGTCCATATTCAGGCATTGGAGCAGACAGAAGCCGTAAAAATGGTGAAGCGGAAAATCACAGACCTTGACGCTATGAAAATTCAAGAGCAGAAAAAGGCTGTCCGGGACGGCTACGATATGGATATTCTGCCGTCCGACCTTGCTACCTACGGTGGTGCGGCGAAAAAGCTGCTGCAAGATCTCCAAAGCCGCAACGAGCGGTATTTTCTGCTGACGTTTCTTGTTCTGAACTACGGAGATACCAAACGCAAGCTGGAAAACGATGTGTTCCGTACAGCAGGCGTAGCGCAAAAGCACAACTGCACCCTGACGCGGCTGGACTTCCAGCAGGAGCGCGGGCTTGTGTCCTCGCTGCCGCTGGGGGAAAACCAAATCCATATCACGCGGGGCATGACGACCTCGGCCGTGGCGATCATCGTTCCCTTTGTGACACAGGAGTTATTTCAAGGCGGCGATTCCCTCTACTACGGGCTGAACGCCAAATCCGGCAACATGATAATGCTTGACCGCAAAAATGCGCGTTCGCCCAACGGCCTTGTATTCGGCACACCGGGCGGCGGCAAATCATTCTCCTGCAAGCGGGAAATGATCGGTGTGCTGCTGAAAACCCACGATCATGTGCTGGTATGTGACCCGGAGGGCGAGTATGCGCCGCTGGTAAAGCTGCTGCATGGGCAGATCATCAAGCTCTCACCCACCAGCCGCGACTACCTGAATCCGCTGGACATCAACCTGAATTATTCCGAGGACGAAAACCCGCTGGCGCTTAAATCCGATTTTGTGCTGTCCCTCTGTGAGTTGATTATGGGCGGCAAGACCGGGCTGGAAGCCATCGAGCGCACCGTAATTGACCGTGCTGTGCAGCGTATCTATCAGCCCTACTTTGCAGACCCGCGCCCAGAGAATATGCCGATCCTCTCCGACCTCCACGCCGCGCTGACGGCGCAGCATTTGCCGGAAGCCGACCGTGTGGCGCAGGCACTTGACCTGTATGTGTCGGGATCGCTCAATTTCTTCAACAACCGAACGACGGTTGACATTGACAACCGCTTTGTCTGTTTTGACATCAAGGAGCTGCCGAAGAACCTGAAAAAGCCGGGGATGTTGGTGATTCAGGATCAGGTTTGGAATCGTGTCACCCGCAACCGCAACACAGGCGTATCGACGTGGTATTACGCAGACGAATTTCACTTGTTACTGAAAGAGCCGCAAACCGCAGCATACAGCGCGGAGATCTGGAAGCGTTTCAGAAAATGGGGCGGTGTGCCGACAGGTGCGACGCAGAACGTCAAGGATCTGCTGTCCAGCCCGGAAATCGAAAATATTCTGGAAAATTCAGACTTCATCTGTATGCTCAACCAAGCGGCGGGCGACCGCAAAATTCTTGCCGAACGTCTGAACATCTCGCCGGAGCAGCTAAAGTTCGTCACCAACTCCCCACCCGGCGAGGGACTGCTGTTCTTTGAAAATGTGATCCTGCCCTTTGCAGATAAGTTCCCACGGGACACCGAGCTTTACCGCATCATGTCCACCAAGCCGAGCGAGGTGAACGGCGTATGATGATGGAGCTTGATACCATTCTCTGCGGCGACAGTCTGAATGTGCTGAAAGCTCTGCCGGAGGGCAGTGTTCATTGCTGCGTGACCTCGCCGCCCTACTACGGGCTACGGGATTACGGCATGGACGCACAAATCGGGCGGGAAGCCACGCCGGAGGAATACATTTCGCGGCTGACAGCGGTATTCCGCGAGGTGCGCCGGGTGCTGCGCCCGGATGGGACCTTGTGGGTAAATATCGCGGACAGCTATTGTGGCACAGGCAGCAAAGGTGATACCCGTGACCCCAAATATCCGCAGGGGCGCAACGGGCAGAACATTTCTCTCTGTCAAGCGGTGCGGGGCTGCAAGCAAAAGGACATGATCGGGATTCCGTGGATGCTGGCCTTTGCGCTCCGCGCCGACGGCTGGTATCTGCGCAATGACGTGATCTGGGCAAAGGGAAACCCCATGCCGGAGAGTACCAAAGACCGCTGCACCCGCAGCCATGAGCATATTTTCATGTTCACCAAGAGCAGACGTTATTTCTATGACTGGCTTGCCATTGCCGAACCCATTGCCCCCACGACCGCCCTGCGCAAAAAGGCTGGGCGCGGCGTGGGCAAGTATTCCGCACCCGTGCCGGGACAGCCGCAGACACAGAATATCAATAAGCCGAGGGAAAAAGGCAGCATCACCGACGACATGATCTCACCCGTCCGGGCAAAGCGCGATGTGTGGTTTATCAACACCGTGCCTTACAAGGGCGGGCATTTTGCCGCCTATCCGCCCCTGCTGGCAGAAACCTGTATTCTGGCGGGCTGTCCCAAGGGTGGCATTGTCCTTGATCCGTTCATGGGCAGCGGCACAACGGGGCTTGCGGCGAAGCGGCACGGCAAGCTCACCCAGCGCATGACCCGCGACGGCGCGGTGCTGGACAATCAGACCACGGGTGAAGAAATCCATATTTCCGAGCGTGACGCGGAAAAGCAGCTTTCCCCGGATGGGCAGCCTGTCCAGATGGGAAAACGCGACGCACCTATGAATTCGGCAGAGGCCGCCCCCAAGCACGGGCGGCAGCTCCGCCCACAGGAGCAAAAAGAGCCGGAAAAGGAGCAGCCAAAACCGCAGCAGCCTAGCGCCGAGCCGTTTCAGCCGCAGAGTGGCAGCCCCATTTCCCATATCCCGCAGGATATTCCAACGTCCGCCGCGCCGGGTGGTACAGTGGAAAAGCTCATTGACCGTGCAGCCGCAGAGCATAACGCGCACAAGGCGCGGCAGGTAGTGCAGATGTCCCGCGACGCGGCGCAGCAGCGGTATTCTGCATCCCATTTGCAGTTTTCCGAGGAAGAACGCGCCGCGCCGGAGCTGCACAAGCATATCCACCGTGCGGAAAAGGCCGCCGACAAGCTGGATGCGGCGCAGACAGCGATCCCCAAGAAACGGGTGCTGCGCAAGGAGCGCGTTTTTGATGAAGTCAGCGGCACAGCCAAGATCAAACTGCGCTTTGATACCGTGGATAAGTCCCCGCCCAAGCTGAAACCGAATCCGTTAGGCCGTCCGCTGCGGGAGGTCGCAGTACAGGCGCACGGAAAAATCCATGAGGTCGAGCATGAAAACGTCGGTGTGGAAAGCGGGCATAAGGCAGAGGAATTTGCCGAGCATGGCGCAGGCGGTGCAATTCGCTGGGAGCGCCGTCACCGCAAGCTGAAACCCTACCGCGCTGCGGAAAAGGCCGAGCGCAAAGCCTTAAATGCCAATGCAGAATATCTCTACCAAAAGGCGCTGCATGATAACCCTGAAATGCTCTCCGGCAATCCGCTTAATCGCTTTTTCCAGAAGCAGCGTCTAAAGCGTGAGTATGCCAAGGCTGCAAGAACGGCAAAGGCTGCGGGCAGCACCGCGCAGGCAACCGCCAAAAGCGCCGAAAAAACCGTAGAAGCCACGGCGACGGCAGCGAAAAAAGCGGCAGAAAAGGCAAAGGAAGCAGCGGAGTTCGTTGCCCGCCATTGGAAAGGTGTGCTGGTCGTTCTGGCTGGTTTCCTGCTGATTGTCATGCTGATCGGCGGGCTGCAATCCTGCTCTGCGCTGGTGGGCGCGGCTGGCGGCGGTGTGGCGGCATCCAGCTATCAGTCGGAGGACGCGGACATTCTTGCCGCCGAAGCCGCCTACTGTGCGCTGGAAGCCGAGCTGCAAGAATATCTCGACACCTATGAACGCACCCATGATTACGACGAATACCACTATGACCTTGACGAGATCAAACACGATCCTTATGTCCTGGCATCGATCCTCTCCGCGCTGCATGACGGCGCATGGACGGCAAGCGAGGTGCAGGGGACGCTGCAAATGCTCTTTGAAAAGCAATATATTCTCACAGAAACCGTCGTGACCGAGGTGCGCTACCGCACCGTTACCCGGACAGACAGCGCGGGCAACAAGTACGAGGTAGAAGTTCCGTATAACTACTACATCTGCGCCGTCGAGCTGGAAAACTTCAATCTCTCGCATATCCCCGTTTATATCATGGACGAAGAAACGCTGTCCAAATATGCGCTGTATATGTCGGTGTTGGGCAACAAGCCGGAGCTGTTCGGGGATAGCGAGTATATCCCCAAGTACATCACAAACCGCCCAGAGGGATATGAGATCCCGCCCTCTGCAATGGAGGACGAAACCTTTGCCGCCGTTATCACAGAAGCCGAAAAATATTTAGGGTACCCCTATGTGTGGGGCGGCAGCAGCCCGTCCACCTCCTTTGACTGCTCCGGCTTCGTGAGCTGGGTGCTGACAAACAGCGGCGTGTGCAATACGGGCAGACTGGGCGCACAGGGGCTTTACAATATTTCCACCCCTGTTTCCAACCCGCAGCCGGGCGACCTCGTGTTTTTCGTCGGGACATACGATACTCCGGGCGTTAGCCATGTGGGAATCTACGTCGGCAATTCCATGATGATCCATTGCGGAGATCCGATTTCCTATTCCAACCTGAACAGCAGCTATTGGCAGGCACATTTCTACGCCTACGCCAGACCGCCGTACAACTAAGGAGGACGGCTATGCTGACGCTGATTCCCGTTTCTCTTGCGCAGGCGAACGAGTTTGTGCGGCAGCATCACCGCCATCACAAGCCCGTTGCTGGACACAAGTTTTCCATTGGCTGTGCTGAAAATGGGCGGCTTTGTGCCGTTGCCATTGTGGGACGGCCTGTGAGCCGCTATTTGGACGACGGCTTTACGTTGGAAGTCAACCGCTTGTGCAGCGATGGCACGAAGAACGCTTGCAGCATCCTCTATGCGGCAGCGGCACGGGCTGCGCGGGCGATGGGCTACCACAAAATTGTCACCTATACCTTAGACACCGAAAGCGGCGCAAGCCTACGCGCCGCAGGCTGGACGAACGCCGGACTTGCGGGCGGCAAGGCGTGGACAGGCAGCCGCCGTCCTGCCCAGCCGCTCTATCCGACGCAAATGAAATACCGCTATGAAAAGCGGCTGAATGAAAGGAGCTGCTAACCTATGGCTATGAGCAAAATTGACCGCATTGACCGTGAGATTGAAAAGACCCGCGGCAAAATCACCGAGTACCAAAACAGACTGAAAGAGCTGGAAGCCCAGCGCACCGAGCAGGAGAACTTTGAAATCGTCAATCTTGTCCGCTCTATGTGCATGAGCCGCGACGAGCTGATGAATTTCCTGCGCGGCGGCGCAAATGACGCGCCGCCCGTGGAAACCGCCTATCACGAACAGGAGGACATGACCGATGACGAGGAATAAGCATTTTCGCTCTGTATTCGCCGCGCTGCTCTGCGCGGTGCTGTGCATGACTGCCTTTGCCACCGTCGCTTATGCGGACGGCGGCGACTACTACGATGACGAGCTGCCGCCTGAAACGTGGCAGGAGGAAACGCAGCCGGAGGACAACACGATTGCCCCCGGCACTCCGTTCACCGAGGACGGCATCGCCGCGACCCGCGATCTTCTCTACGATAAACACACCAATAAGCAATTTATCACCGTGGAAACCCGAAATGGGCACACGCTGTATATCGTCATTGACTACGATAAGCTGCTGGACGAGGAAGAAGAACGCTATCAGACATATTTCTTAAATCCCGTGGACGAAGCCGACCTGATGGCGCTGCTGGAGGACGACAGCCAGAATACGCCCATTGTCTGCTCCTGCACCGAAAAATGCACCGCTGGCAAGGTCAATACGAACTGCGCCCTCTGCAAAATGGATATGACGAATTGCGCCGGAAAGGAAGCAACACCGGAGGAAACAGAACAGCCAGACGAGCCGACGCCGGAGAAGAACAGCAATGTGGGCGGCATCCTGATCCTTGTGCTGATCCTTGCTGCGGGTGGCGGCGGTACGCTGTGGTACTTCAAGCTGCGCAAGCCGAAATCCAGCGTCAAGGGCGGCGACGAGCTGGACGAGTTCGATTTTGACGAGGATGACGAAGCCGAAGAATACGGGGATTATGAGGACGCAGACAGCGCCAGCGATCCCGATAAACAGGAGAATGAAGAATGAGTGTTTTGATTATTTGTGAAAAGCCCTCTGTGGCAAAGACCGTTGCCCTTGCGCTGGGCGCTGCGGAGCAAAAAGACGGGTATCTTTCCGGCGACGGACTGCTGGTGTCGTGGTGCATTGGGCATCTTATCAGCATGGCAGACGCGGGCAGCTATGACGAGCGATACAAAAAGTGGCGCTATGAGGATCTTCCCATTCTGCCGCAGGCATGGAAATATGCCCCTACTCCCGGCAAGGAAAAGCAGCTTGCCGTTCTGAAAGAACTGCTGCACCGCAGCGACGTTTCCGAGGTGGTGAACGGCTGCGATGCCGGGCGCGAGGGCGAGCTGATTTTCCGCTTTGTCTATGAGCAGGCCGGATGCACAAAGCCCTTTTCCCGTCTTTGGATTTCCTCTATGGAGGACAGCGCCATCCGCGAGGGCTTTGCCGGACGCCGAGCCGGAACGGAATACGACGCGCTGTATCAATCGGCGCTGTGCCGTGCGCGGGCAGATTGGCTTGTGGGTATCAATGCGACGCGGCTTTTCTCCGTGCTGTATCACAAGACCCTGAATGTGGGACGGGTGCTTTCGCCTACGCTGAATCTGCTGGTGGAGCGCGACGGAAAAATTACGATGTTCCACAAGGAAAAATACCACATCGTACATATCGGCTGCGGCGGCGTGGACGCGAAAAGTGAACGCATTTCCGACGCTACCGCTGCGGATGCGCTGAAAACGGCTTGCGAAGCGTCGCAGGCCGTTTGCGTTTCTCTCAAAAAGGAGAAGAAAACTGCGCTGCCGCCGAAGCTCTTTGACCTTACCTCCTTGCAGAGGGAAGCCAACCGCGTTTACGGCTTTACCGCCAAGCAAACCCTTGACTATGCACAAAGCCTGTATGAAAAGCGCTTCCTGACCTATCCCCGCACCGACAGCAATTACCTCACCGAGGATATGGCGCAGACGGCAACTGACCTTGCTGCGGCGCTGCTGCCTGTGCTTCCCTTTATGCAGGGCGCGGAGCTTATGCCGGAGATCGGGCGCGTCATCAACAGCGCCAAGGTTTCCGACCATCACGCGATTATCCCCACGACGGCCTTTGCTGGCAGCGGCTTTGATGGACTGCCGGAGAGCGAAAAGAAGCTGATGTCCCTTGTCTGCTGCAAGCTGCTGTGTGCCGTTGCCGCGCCGCAGGAGTATGAAACCGTTACGGCGGTTTTTGATTGCGGCGGCAAGCAATTCACCGCCAAGGGCAAAACGATCCTGATGGCAGGCTGGAAAGACATTGACGCCCGTTTTCGCGCCGCGCTCAAAGCAAAGCCGGACGAGGACGGCGCAGAGGATGCGGCGCTGCCGGAGCTTTCCGAGGGGCAGATTTTTGAAGCGGCCACGGCTTCTGTTTCCGAGCATTATACCACGCCGCCCAAGCCCTACACCGAGGATTCGCTTCTGTCCGCAATGGAGAACGCGGGCAAGGAAGATATGCCGGAGGATGCAGAGCGGCAAGGACTGGGAACTCCGGCAACACGGGCGGCGATGATCGAAAAGCTGCTCTCTGCCGGATTTGTCGAGCGCAAGGGCAAAAGTCTTGTGCCGACCAAGGACGGCATCAATCTTGCCGTTATTCTGCCGGATATGCTGAAATCGCCGCTGCTCACCGCCGAATGGGAAACCCGCCTGACGGAGATTGCCAAGGGCTGCGACGACCCGCAGAGCTTCATGCAGGGAATCGAGGATATGACGCGGGAGCTGGTGAAGCGGTATTCCCACATCACCGAGGACGGTAAAAAGCTGTTCGCGCCGGAAAAGGAGGCAGTTGGCATCTGCCCCCGCTGCAAAAGCCCCGTCTATGAGGGCAAGAAGAATTTCTATTGCTCTGACCGCTCCTGCCGCTTTGTCATGTGGAAGAATGACAAATTCTTTGAAAGCCGGAGAACCGTCTTTTCCAAGAAGATCGCCGCTGCGCTCCTAAAGGACGGCAAGGCAAAAGTCAAAGGGCTGTACTCCGAGCGCACGGGCAAGACCTATGACGGGACGGTGCTGCTGTGTGATACGGGAGAAAAGTATGTGAATTACCGTATCGAGCAGAGAAAATGATCCGGCTGAATGACGCGCAGCATCGCGGAGTGAAAAAGCTGACCCGCTGCCATTGCGCTAACAATGTGCGCGGGTGCTGTCTGCTGCTGGACGATGGCGAACCGTGCGTCTGTGTGCAGGCCATCAGCTATTCGCTGCTCTGCCGATACTTCCGGGAAGCGGTGCTGCCCGCAGACCGGGAGCTATGCGCGGATCTTGCAGCCACGGCGGACACCCGCAAGAAATGCGAGCTGTGCGGTAAGCCCTTTCCCGCCCGCAGCAACCGCGCAAAATACTGTGACCGCTGTGCGCCCTATGCTGCCCGGCGCAATGCAGCCGAGCGCAAGCGCCGCCAGCGGACAAAGGCGCGGTGTGTCACGGTTTAGGGGCTTCAAAAGCCTTGCGGCAAGCGGTTTTCCAGACACGCTTTTGGAGTATGCGGGGTATTCCTATGGAAAATGCGAAAAGTGGCTTTGAAAGCGTGACCGAACGCATTTTACGGAGATAAAAGAACGATTCAGTAACGCAGCAAGCATAGGGAGTGTGGCTACAACTCCCGAAAATCGCCGTCCGGCACAGACCGGGCGGCGATTGCTTGTTGGGATAGTCCCAAACCCTTATGTCAGAAAGGAGCGCAGACGTGGACGAACACCTTTTGGAAGTATATCTTATCAACACCGCACGGCATACCGAGGAAACGCCTGTTGCGGAATGGGTATCGCTGCCCACCGACGCCGAAACGATGAAAGCCGTTTTTGAACGGCTGGGCGTAGACGGGAGCGACACGGAACAGTATCAGGTATCTGCCTTTCATTCCTCTCTGGACGGGTGGAGCGAAGCTTTGAAGCCCGGCGAAAGTCTGGACGATTTGAACTATCTTGCCGCGCTGCTCACCCAGCGCAGCAACGAGGAACGCGACAAGTTTGCCGCTGCCGCACAGTATGGCGACCATGCGGCAAGCGCGGCGGACTTAATCAACCTGACGCACAATCTGGACTGCTACTGGCTTTATCCCA
>QWBY01002027.1_pt1 | contig 11907 bp, 8 predicted proteins | sample 1972471 | NCBI WGS metagenome assembly QWBY01 (sample SAMN09866722, study PRJNA288562) | Human gut metagenome isolate term6_stool, whole genome shotgun sequencing... | reverse complement strand
GGATTTAAATTTACAAGAAAACAAATAATTAGGATGGGTAAAAAACTTGTTCAAGCTTTACTCTATGCAGATTTAATTTCAAGATTAACACTAGCCACTAGACCCTATGAACTTATTAAGGGATCTACTAATATATTAAGGGATAGATGGATAGAATTAACTACAAGTAAAGACTTATCTTATGAAAAAGAAGATTTTATAAGAAATGTATATACAATGGTAGGAGAATTTAAGAGGCTTGAAATTTCTAAAATTAAAAAACCAAAAGTCGGTATAGTTGGTGAAATTTTAGTTAAATATGACCCAGCTGCTAATAATCACTTAGCAAAAGTTTTGGAAGATGAGGGGGCTGAGGTTGTTATTCCCGATTTGACAGATTTTATGATGTATTCATTTAAAAATCAAGAATACAAATATAGATTACTTTCAAAATCTTGGTTACCATCATTTGTTTGTAATTTAGGAATATATTATATAGAATATTACAGAAAATTTGTAAGTAAAGCCTTAGAAGGAACAAGATTTACAAAACCTGAAAAAATTGAAAATATCATAGATTATGCGAAAAAGTATGTAAGTTTAGGAAATCAATATGGAGAAGGTTGGCTTTTAACAGGTGAAATGGTAGAACTTATAGAATCTGGCACAGAAAATATAGTTTGTGTTCAACCTTTCGGATGCCTACCAAACCATATAACTGGTAAGGGCGTCATAAAAGCCATCAGGTCGACATATGAAAAAGCAAATATTATTCCTCTTGATTTTGATGCTTCAGCTTCAAGCGTTAATCAATATAATAGAATTAAATTAATGTTATCTCAAGCAAAGAAAAATATGGAACAAGAAAAATCAATATATCACAGAGGATTCTTGAAAAATAAAGTTGCCTTAGAAAATTAAATAATCTAATAAAAGCGTGAGTAATTTAATAATATCCATTAGTTGTTTTTTAGTATTACTTTTGGGATTATAATTTTAATCACGCTTTTTTATATTATTTTATCTATTATCTAACTTATGGAGTAGATATTTAAAATATTATTTTTATTTTCTTGAAAAGGTTTTGAATTTAAAATATATAATAAGATATGAGTTTTAATTATGGAGAAGTATAAAATTATTTTTTAGTATTAGCTTTACTAAGCTTTATTTTTTAATACAAATTTATAATTATTTAGTATATAATATTACTTTAATGAAAAATATATAAGGAGGAAATTATGGCTTGTACAACAATTTTAGTTGGTAAAAATGCTTCTTTTGATGGTTCAACTCTAGTAGCCAGAAATGAAGATTCACCAGCGGGTCTTTACAGTCCTAAACAAATTTTAGTAATGGAGGCTAAGGACCAACCCAGAAAATATAAATCAGTTTTATCTCATCTTGAGTTCGACCTTCCAGAAAATCCATATAGATATACTTACTGCCCAAACTCTGATCGCAAAGAAGGAATTTGGGGAGCATTTGGTGTTAATGAAAAAAATGTTTCTATGACAGCAACTGAAACTATTACTTCTAATGAAAGAGTTTTAGGAGCTGATCCTCTTGTTGTTTATAAGAAAGGAACAGATAAGGAAAAAGAAGTTATTGGTGGACTTGGTGAAGAGGACTTTGTAACAGTTACTCTTGCTTATATTTCTACAGCAAGACAAGGTGTTGAGCGATTAGGAAAACTACTTGAAAAGTATGGCACTTATGAAATGAACGGTATTGCTTTTCAAGATGAAAATGAAATTTGGTGGTTTGAAACTATAGGCGGTCATAATTGGATGGCAAGACGTGTAAAAGATGATTCTTATGTGATTATGCCAAATCAATTAGGTATTGATTATTTTGATTTTGCAGATGCTTATGGTAAAAAAGAAAATTTCATGTGTTCACAATCTCTAAAAGATTTAGTTGAAAAGTATGATTTAGACCTTAGAATGGATAAAAATCAAGATTTTAATCCAAGACTTGCTTTTGGTTCACATGATGATTCTGACCACACCTATAACACTCCAAGAGCGTGGGTTTTATTAAAAAAATTTAATCCAACTTTTATGAGAGAACATAGTGAACTTGGTCCAGAATCTGATAATCTTCCTTTTGAAATGGTAGCAGAAAGAAAAATTACTGTTGTTGATATTAAGTGGGCTCTTTCTAATCATTATCAAGAAACACCTTACGACCCATATATAAAAGGTAATGCAGAAAAATCTAAAAAATATAGACCAATAGGAATTAATAGGACTAATGTATTGGGTTTAGTTCAAATAAGATCTAACTTACCTGATGAATTAAAATCTATTGAATGGTTCTCTTATTCATCAAATGTCTTTAATGCAATGGTTCCTTTATATATAAATGTTAATACTATTCCTAAATATTATGCAAGTTCAGAAACTAAAGTAACAACTGATTCATTTTATTGGGTGAACAGGTTAATTGCAGCTATTTGTGATAAAAATTATATGGATACTTCTAATACCTGTGAAAGATATCAAAATTTGATTGCAAATAAAGCTATGGAGCATATCAATAATACTGATAAAAAATTCAAGGAAGAAAAGCCAAAAGATATAGAAGCATTTTTCCAAGAAGTTAATCAAAATTTCGCAGACTTTGTTGAAGAAGCTAGCCGTGATTTTCTTGATAAGGTACTGTGGATTGGTTCAAATAATATGACCAACTCTTTTTCAAGGTCAGATGCTTAATATAAATTTTTAAATTCAAAATTATAAAATATTATGATATAATAATTAATATATTATTTGGAGGTATTTTTCATGAATATAATTAATACAACTGATACAATTAAAGTTGCATTTTATTCAATTCCTTTGGACTTTGAACCTGGATGGGAAATTTTTGCCTCTTTTTCAAAATTAGATATTTATTTTATGAGTTAAATAGGGAGTCTTTCTAAGGTTCTCTATTTTTTTATTGGAAATAACATAATTCCAATTCTTACCAGTAAGAAATCTTTCAAATGCTGGGGTTTATATTCGTATTTAGGGGGAAATATGCAAAATAAAGATGTAAAGATTAATAAGGTTTATGTAAGAAAAAAGGATTCTTTAGATTTTCTTTCTAAATCTACAAAGGCTGAAATTGAAAATTCTTTAAAAATTAAGTTGGCTGATTTAAAAGTATACAGAAGATATGATATGGATATAAGTGATGAATTACTTGACAAAATTCTATATACTATTTTAGCTGAAAAACCTGTAGATTTGCTTTTCTATGGAGAAGAAGCAGACAAGTTGGAAAAAACTTTTGAAAAGCCTATTAGAGTTTCTTATTTACCTGGTCAATTTGACCAAAGAGAACAAGGTTTGTTAGATACAATAGCTTTATTTACGGATAAAAAAGTTAAGGCAAAAGTCAGCCTTTGCTATGATATTATGGGAGTAGATTCCAATGATATAGAAAAGATTAAAAATTTTCTAATAAATCCTGTGGATTCTCATGAAGTGTCACTTGATGATAATTTATTAGAAGAAAGACAGGTATCTGATGAGCATTTAGAAAATATTGTTTTTAACGGTTTTACAAAATATGATGACTCTAAATTAGAAGAATTTTTAAATAATCAAAATTTAGCTATGAGTCTTGATGATTTAAAAGTATTTCAAACTTACTTTAAGAAGGAAAACAGAGACCCTAATGAAACTGAACTAGCTATAATAGACACTTATTGGTCAGATCACTGTAGACATACAACTTTTAATACAGAGCTTGATATTTATTTTAATGAAGTTTCTGCCTTAGATAGAGAAATAAAAAAAGCTTTTGACTTATATTTGAAGTTAAGAAAAGAATTAAATATAGAAAAACCAATTAGCCTTATGAGTTTTGGTACTATTTTATCAAAATATTTAAGGAAAAATGGTAAATTAGATGACTTAGAAGTTTCAAGTGAAATTAATGCTTGTTCCATAAAAATAAAGGTTAAATTAGATTTTAATGGAGATATTAAATATAAAGATTTCCTTTTAATGTTTAAGAATGAAACTCACAATCACCCCACAGAAATAGAACCGATAGGAGGAGCAAGTACTTGCTTAGGTGGTGCTATCAGGGACCCACTTTCAGGAAGGGCTTTTGTTTATCAAGCAATGAGAATTTCAGGAGCGGCTGACCCCTTTACACCAATTGATAAAACCTTAAAAGGAAAATTACCACAAAAGAAAATCTGCACAGAGGCAGCAAAGGGTTATTCATCATATGGTAATCAAATAGGGCTTGCTACTGGTTTTGTTGATGAAATTTATCATCCAAATTATGTCGCTAAGAGATTAGAAGCAGGAGCAGTAATTGCGGCAGCACCAATTGAAAATGTAAAAAGATTAGAACCTCAAAAAGGCGACATTGTTATATTACTTGGTGGAAAAACTGGAAGAGATGGAATTGGAGGAGCAACAGGTTCTTCTAAATCTCACAAAACATCTTCAATAAAAACTGAATCTGCACAAGTCCAAAAAGGTAATGCACCTGAAGAAAGAAAAATTCAGAGATTATTTAGAAGAGAAGATGCTGCAAAACTTATTAAAAAATGTAATGATTTTGGCGCTGGTGGAGTAAGTGTAGCTATAGGTGAACTATCTGAGAGCATTGAAATACATCTAGATAGAGTTCCACTAAAATATCTTGGTTTAAAACCTAAAGAAATTGCAATTTCTGAATCTCAAGAAAGAATGGCCGTACTTATTGGCGAAAAAGACAAGGAAAAGTTTTTAAACTTAGCTAAGGAAGAAAATCTTGAAGCTACTCATGTAGCAACGGTTACAGATACTGGTAGAATGATTATGTATTATAAGGACAAAGTAATCTGTGATATGTCCTATGATTTTATCAACTCTACTGGAGCAAATAGAAAAACAAAAGTACAAGTAGAATCAGATAATCCTGCAAAGTTCCTTTTTAATTCTGATAAAGACGCGGGTAATTTAAAGGATTATTTGGGACAATTAAATATTGCTTCAAAGAAAAACTTAATTGAACTTTTCGATTCATCTGTCGGTAGAGCTACTGTTTTGTGGCCTTTAGGTGGAAAAAAACAAAGTGTACCAATTCAAGCAATGGTTGCAAAAATTCCTTCATTTGAAGGTGATGTTTTAACAAGTTCTCTAATGACTTATGGGTTTAATCCTGATTTATCTATCCAGTCACAATATTTAGGTGGATATTATGCAGTTATTGAATCAATATCAAAATTAGTTGCCAGTGGAGCATCAATTGATAAGATAAGATTATCATTCCAAGAATTTTACGGTAAATTAACTGATGAAAAAGCTTGGTCTAAGCCTCTAAAATCATTATTGGGAGCCTTAGAAGCATCATATTTTTTTGATGCACCATCAATAGGAGGAAAAGATTCCATGAGTGGTACTTTTGAGGATATTGATGTAGCACCTACATTAATTTCTTTTGCAGTTACAACAGAAGATGTAGAACATATAATTTCTCCAGATTTTAAGGGCAAGGGTAAGATAGGTTTAGTATCTTTAGATTATGATGAAAATGGAAAACTTAATTTACATGAATTAAAAAATAATTTTGAAAATATACACAAAGAAATTTTGGCTGGAAATATAATTTCTGCTTGTGCCATTACTCATAAGGGAACCTTACCTATGATTTATGAAAACGCACTTTATAGAAGTGGATTTGATGTTAAATTAGATGATTTATACTCTCCTAAATATGGCTCATTTATTGTGGAATATTTAGAAGATAGACCATTTATTAAAAATATAGGAGATTTTGCAGAAAATATTGTAGTTAATGGTGTTAAGTTAAATGAAAGATTATTAGAAGAATCATATATGCACACTTTCGATTCTATATATCCACCTAAGGCTTCTAGTCCATTAAAAGAATTAGAAATAAAAAAATCAGATAAGAGAAATTTCAAATCAAGAAAATGCGTAGATATTCCAAAAGTTGTTATACCAGCTTTCCCTGGAACAAATTCTGAATGGGACACTAAAAAAGCCTTTGAGAATGAAGGTGCAAAAGTTCAAGTTATCTTGTTTAGAAATAGGACTGATGAGGACTTAAAAGAATCTCTAGAAATTTTTGCTAGAGCTATTAAAAATGCACAAATTTTGGCTATACCAGGAGGATTTTCTATGGGTGATGAACCTGATGGTTCTGGAAAATTTATTGCAAATGTAATAAGGTCTCCAAAAGTTAAGGAAGCTATAGAATACATGCTTGATGAAAATGATGGATTAATTCTTGGTATATGTAATGGATTCCAAGCCCTTGTAAAAACAGGACTTCTTCCCTATGGTCATATAAAAGAAATGGAAGAGGATGACCCGACGCTAACTTTTAATTCAGTAAACAGGCATATTAGTTCTATTGAAAATATTAAAATTCTAACTAATAATTCACCTTGGCTTAATACTTTAGAAGAAGGAAAAGTTTATAGAATGCCAATTTCACATGGTGAGGGGAGATTTTATGCTGAGGAATCTGTTTTAAACTCTCTTATGGAAAATGACCAAATTGTTGGAGTTTATGAAAATGCACCAAATGGTTCAGCTTTAAATATTGAATCAATTATATCTAAAGATGGAAAAATTTTTGGAAAAATGGGTCACTGTGAACGTGTAGATAAAAATCTTTATAAAAACATTGATTCAGTTGAATACCAAAATATTTTTAAAAGTGGAGTAGAGTTTTTTAAAAAATAATTTTTGAGAGAAGAAAATATTTCTTCTCTCAAATTACATATAAGTTTGAATTATATCATTAAAAATTTGTTAAATTAAATTACTTGTTTTGTAATATAATAGTACTATATAAATAGGAGTAAATTATTATGAAAAAATTATTAAATAAAAAGAAGAAGGGTTTTACACTTCTTGAACTTGTAATTGTAATCTCAATTATTGCTATATTAATAACTATGGCAGCTTTATCTTATAGAGGTACAAATTTGAGAGCACAAGCAGCAGCTCATAATTCAAATGTTAAGACAATCAAAAATGCAGCGGTATTGTATCTTATAGATAATCCAGAGTCTACAAGTATTACTGTTAGTGATTTAAAAGATTATTTAGAGGATGCAGACAAAATAAAACCTGCAAAGGGTTCAGGAGCAGATAGTTTTTCTATTAATGTGACTGAAGGAAAAATAACTGTTAGTCCTGGACTTGTAAAGGTAGAAAATAATAAAATAGTATCAGATAATACTACAGGAAAATAGATGTATTTTTTAATATTTATTTTAGGGACTTGTTTTGGTTCTTTTTTCAATTTATTCTTTACAAGAAGAGAAATAAAAGAAGATTTTATTTTTAAGGCTTCTTATTGTTTGAATTGCAATAAGAAGCTTAAATTTTGGAATATGATACCAATTTATTCGTATATTAAACTTAAAGGCAGATGTGCTTATTGCAAGACTAAACTACCTTTAGATTTATTAATTTTTGAAATAACTTACGGATTAATTTTTCTTGTATCTTTCTTTTTTTATGGACTTTCGGTTAATTTTATAATTAGAGCACTGGAGCTTTCCATTTTATTTTTAGTTTCTTACTGTGATTTTAAAACTACATATATCTATAGCATGGATATAATATTTTTAATAATCTTGCAAATTTTATTTATAATCCTAAATCATGGGGAAGTACTCCAATCTCTAAACTTTGCACTTATTATTTCTTTTATTTTTTTAATAATCATCATACTTACAAGACAAATGGGGCTTGGTGATATGCAACTAGCTTTTGTTAGCGGATTATTTGCAAATTCTTATATGGACTTACTTAAAATTTTCACCTTATCCTTTGTCAGCGGGGCTATATTTGCAATTTTTTTAATTATATTTTATAAAAAAGGCTTAAAGACTCAGATGCCCTTTGGACCTTTTATTGCAATTGCAATTTTATTTCAATTAATGATGTGAGGTTTTTATGAATTATTTATATATTTATTTAAAAACTGGATATTTATATATAAAGTATAAATCTAGGACAGCAATTAAATACTTACCAATTGACATATATTCTTTAAAAGGAGTAGAAGACTATCATCATTTTTTTTATTTACTCAAAAAATATATTGAAGATATGGAAATTCCAAATAATACAAAAGTAATATTATTTGTAACAAATTGTGATATTCAATATATTAATTACAAGATTCCCAAAATAGAAGAAAAAGATTTAGATGATTTCCTTAAATTTGATTTAGAGGATTACGGAAATTTAAATATGCAAGATTATATAATAAATTATGATTACAAAACCTATAATAATATTATGGAGCTATCTATATATCTTATTCCTAAAGAATTTTACAGTAAATTTGAAGAAATATTTGATAAGTTTAAATTGAATTTATTTAAAATCTTGCCGTCAAATAGGATTTTTAAAGAAGATGGCAAGTATATTGACTTTAATTTAGATGGAATATCTTTTATTGAGATAAAAGATGGACTATGGAAAAAATTTGATTATATTTTTATGCCTGAATTACTTGGTCTTTTTAAAAATAATAAGCTTGAAACTCCAAATATTACCAATATACTAATGGGTAAATATGACCAAATAAATCAGACTATTGATGAAGATTTTTCTTTAAAATTAATTAATATTTTAAGCAATTATAAAAATAAAATTACTTCTTTCACATCAAATAAACCTGTATTTTTCACAGGTATATTAGGTCAAGCTGATATATTAGATAATTTAGATTTAAATAAAATTAAATATATATATCTATTGAATAAATTAGAGAATTTTTCATATAAGTCCAAAAGTAAAAAGGATATAAATTGGAAACCCTTATGTATAACATTTGTCTTTTTACTTTTAATTTTTGCTAATTTATTATATATTAATAAGTTAGACAGAGATATTTCAAAACTCTCTGAAAAAATTAATAAAAAACCTATTCATGAACAAAAAGTTAATCAGGACCTTTCAAGTGATTCTCAACAGTCAGCTAATGAAAAGTTTTTATCAAAAATTATAAAAATACAAGAGCTTGAAAATAAGGACTTGCTTTTTACTGATTATATTTATGATAAAGATTTTAGTATTGTTAAGGGAGTTACTCAAAATAAGGATAATTTATCAGTTTTTGATAAATATACGATTATTGACAAAAATTTGACTTTAGAAGATGGACTTTACAAATTTGAAATAAAGCTAAAAAATGATTAGTATATAGAGGTGATATAATTGGAAATTGGAAAAGTATCAAATAATGATTTAGAAAAATATGTTTTTAAAAATATAAATTCACATAGAAAAGAAGTTTTAACAAAATCATCAATAGGGATTGATACAGCAGTCTTAGATTTTAATGGAGATTTGATTGTTACATCTGTTGATCCCATTACTGGAGCTAATAAAAATTTAGGCTATTTGGCAATAAATATTTCAGTTAATGATGTATCTTGCCAAGGAGCAGACCCTGTTGGTGTTTTAATTAGTATTTTATTACCAGCGGAATCTAAACTTGAAGAAATAAACAAAATTATGGAGGATGCAGATAGGGCGTGTCGACAAAATAATTTAGAAATAATTGGTGGTCATACAGAAGTTACGGATGCTGTAAATAAAATTGTTTTGACAACTACTGTCATAGCAAGAGTAAATAAAAATAAAATGCCCGACATATCCTCAATTAAAGTTGGAGATGTAATTGCTGTTTCTAAGGATATAGGACTTGAAGGAACTTCAATTATTTTGGAAGAGAAAGGTAATGAATTTTTAAGCGAGGATGAATTAAGAAAAGAGTCAATAGATATAAAAGACCTATCAGTTTTAAGAGAGGCAAAAATTGCAGTAGATTTTAATGTTAAATATATGCATGATGTAACAGAAGGTGGAATATACGGAGCTTTATGGGAATGCTCTGAAGCTATTGGTAAGGGTATAGAAGTAGATAATATCAAAATACCTGTAAAAGATGTAACAAAAAAAATAGGAAGTCATTATAATATAAATATATATGGACTAATATCTTCAGGCTCTATGCTTATGGTTTTTAATGAAGAAGATTTTAAAGCTTATAAAAAAGTATGCTTAGAAAAAAATATAAAAATTACGCAAATAGGTAAAGTTACAGAAGAGGATAAAAAAATTTTAATTGATAATGGCAAAAAAATAGAAATCCCTGAACCTGCAAGTGATGAACTTTATAAAATAATATAAATTAGAGGATAAAATGAAAAAATTATTATTAATTTTAACTATTTTTGCAATGTTAATAATATCCACAAGTGCTAAAAATAGTTTTCCAGTAAAAATTAAGAAGAAAAACTACAATGTAAATTCCTGCAATGTTAAGATTGATGGTAAAGATTTACAAACAACTTATAATGCATATGTTAAAGATGGAAGGACTTTTGTTCCAATTAGAGAAATTACAGAAGCCTTAGGTGCTGATGTTCTATGGGACAATGTGAAAAAAACTGCCTTGATCAGCATGAATGATAAAAATATAAAACTGCAAATAGGATCTTCTATAGTATTTGTAAATGATGAAAAAACTAAAATTGATAAAAATTCAGTACCTGCTCTAGTAGATTATATTGACGCTAAAGGAACAAAAACTATGGTTCCCCTTAGGTTTTTATCAGAAACTTTTGGATATGATGTATCTTGGGATCAAGATAAGTTCTTAGCACAAGTAAATTCTTATAAAACCGACTCAATTATGGATAAGGATGAGAAAAAATTAGTAGAAAAGAAAGATAATACTACAAATAAAAATGATAAAAAAACAAATATAAAAAAGAAAGATAATAAAAAAAATAAAACTAAAAAGACTAAAACTAAAAAGACTAAAACAAAAAATCCTGAAAAAAACAGTTTAAATAATATTAATTCCATAGTTAAGAATCAATACCAATCAAAAGAAGAAATTAAAGAAACTAAATATTTAACAGAAAAAATTTATGAAGATGAGAGTGAATCAGCATTAAAAGCAGTTGGCCTTGACTCTGAAGATATGGAAAAGAAACAGGTCATTAATGAAAATCTTTATGTAAATGGTAAAGTAAGAATTATTTTAGACCCAGGACATGGAGGTAAAGATAGCGGAGCTAACTCAAAGGATAATAAAGTCCACGAGAAAGATTTAACCTTATTAGTAGCTACAAAACTTTATAATAGGCTCTTAGAAGATGGAATGGATGTAAGTATTACTAGGACAAGAGATGAATTTATTAAGTTACAAGATAGAGCAAGTTTGGCAAATGAAACAAATGCTGATATTTTCCTTTCTATCCATATTAATTCTTCTGATAATACTGATGCAAAGGGAATAGAAGTTTTATATGCTTCAGAAAAAAATATTAAGATTAAATCAACAGTTCAAAAATATTTTGCTCAAGAATTACAAAAAGCTTTATTAAAAGAAACTGGAGCTGTAAATCGTGGAATAAAAAATAGACCAGCTATTATTGTTTTAAATCAAACAAAAACAGTTGCAGCGCTAGCTGAATTAGGTTTTATTTCAAATGATGAAGAGTTAAGCGATTTAACAGACGATGATTATATAGATAAATTAGTTAATGGTCTATATAATGGTATATATAGTTATATTGATAAGTATGTAAAATATTAATAGAGGTATTATGAGAACAGACAGACAAAATAGTGAAGTTAGAGAAATAAAAATAAGTCCTGATTTTGTACCAAATGCTGATGGATCAGTTCTTATTGAATGTGGAAATACAAAAGTAGTTTGTACTGCAATAATAGAAGAAAAAGTTCCACCTTTTTTGAGAGGCAAGGAAATGGGCTGGGTATCGGCTGAATATTCAATGCTACCAGGTTCAACTGTTATAAGAAAAGTAAGAGATATTTCTAGAGGCAAACAGGATGGCAGAGGAACTGAAATACAAAGACTTATAGGAAGGAGCTTAAGAGAAGCTGTAGATCTAAAGGCTTTGGG
>QWBY01002026.1_pt1 | contig 11911 bp, 7 predicted proteins | sample 1972471 | NCBI WGS metagenome assembly QWBY01 (sample SAMN09866722, study PRJNA288562) | Human gut metagenome isolate term6_stool, whole genome shotgun sequencing... | reverse complement strand
TTGTAAAATACCACTTCCTATAGCTTATGAAAGAATAGTCAATTCTATTTTCAATTTCTTTATTTCCAACTAATGATTGAGTAGAATCATAAATTAACACTTTTGAATCATCAATCGTATCTAAAATTTTATTCCACATAATTCTGTGATATCCAAAATAATCCATTATTAATAATGCATCAACATTATCGGACATTTCAGTTATATTTATTAAATCAAATGGATTGTAAAATGATAATGTAATATTATTTCGTAAAAATGGCTCTAACATTGATTCGCAACAGTATGAAGGAATCAGAACTGAATTAATAATTCTATCTAGTTTAATATCTCTAATTATATAATCTATTGCAGTTCTACCAGATAACAAGTTCCTTCTATATGGAGTATCGACATAATTGCTTTCAATTTTACTATTCTCCCAGAATTCACTTCCTAGTTCCTGCAAACTACTCTCCTCTTAATTCCAAAAATCTTTTTACTTTTTCCTCTTTCTTATAATCTTCAAAAAGTTTGTGTACATCATATACAGGTTTATAACCGAGATCTTCTACAGCATTGCTTATATCCATTAAAAATCCTCCACCGCTTTCACCAGGTGTGTAAATTATTTCAGATTTATTATCTTCCGGAGAAAAGACGTCAATTATAGCTTGACATTGCTCTTTTAATGTTACAGGTATACCTGTTCCAACATTATATATTGCATGATCCTTATCAACCAATGTTGCTTTACAAATCATTTGTGAACAATCATAAACATGTACCATATCCTTAGCATAATCTGGATCACCCCATATTTCTAGAGGTTCACCTTTTTTCGCTCTGTTTATTTGTTTATATAATGGCCTCATGGTTTTTTTATTATTTGGGTAATAGTATTGATAAGTACTATATTCATATATAGTAGGAAATCTAAAGATAAAATATTTCAATCCATATTCTTCATAATAATGTTTTAAAAGTTCTATAGCTGTATTCTTTGATATAACGTATACTGCGTGATCACCGCTATATGAAAAATAAGGATCTAAATCCGGGCTTAATACTGTTTCTTTATTCTCTTGGGCATAGAGAGAAATATCAAACACTGTCTGACTAAACATTATTCTGTCAGCATTAACTTTTCTACAATATTCTAGAACATTATAAGTACCCATGATATTCGTAGATAGATATTTCTCTCCGCTATAGTTATCCATATAGGATGGGATTGTCGCTGCAAGTAATATAACGGCATGTACATCTTCCTGTGGTAATTTTTCAAAATCTTCTTTTTTTAACATATCTACAGGTATGTATTTAACACCAAATTGATTAAAAACTTCTGTTTCTCTTCTTCCGGATGCAATTATTTCGAATTCATCCTTATTAAAAAAATCAGAAGCATATTTAGTTAGATAAGAACCAACATTTCCTGTTGCTCCCAGAATTATTATTTTTTTCATAAGTTCCCCTTTAAATTACTATTATTTTTTCTCTCTAATTCTTCTTCTCTTTCTATATTGAAAGCTTTAGGTTTGCTATTACCTTGACCTATGTCACTACGTTTAAACACTACTAAAATAGTCTTCATGATTATTTTAAGATCATTAATAAAAGTTACATTATTGACATAATTAATATCATACTTAAATCTTTCTTCCCATTTAGCAGAGTTTCTACCATGTACCTGTGCTAACCCTGTAAGTCCTGGTCTTACATCATGACGATGATTTTCTTCATCTGTATAGTAAGGTATATATATTTTAACTAATGGCCTAGGTCCAACTATTGACATATCGCCTTTTATTATATTAAGCAATTCGGGCAATTCATCTATGCTTAATGACCTTAAAATCTTACCAAATTTAGTTAGTCTTTTTTCATCCGATAATAATTCAATACCTCTTTGTACATATTCCAATCGTTCTTCGTCAGATATGATTTTACCATTTAGTGTCTGTGCAGGTAACATAGTCCTGAACTTATGCATCATAAAAATATTCTGATTAAATCCCACTCTTTCTTGGTTAAACAAAATGGGCGACCCTAATTTTGTCCTTACTAGTATAGCGACAATTAAAAGAACAGGCGACAATACAATAATAGCCAACAAAGAAAGAACTATATCTAGCATTCTTTTTATATATTTTTGATATATACTTTGTCTTTTCTTACTCAAATATATCTCCTACTCAAAACAAGCCCTAATAACTTCAATTATTCTATCTTGTTCTTCTTCTGTCATCTTGTTATCGCTTGGTAGACAGAGTCCTCTTTTGAATACATCTGAGCATATATCTTCTGGTAAGTTGTCTCTTTCATCAATTAGTCCACCTTCTATATAGGCGTTAGTCATAGCATTTGCTAGGCCGTATCTATTTATAAAATCATGATTTCTAAATAGAGGTTGCTTGTGCATTGGTTTCCATATTGGTCTTCCTTCTGCATTTATACTTGCTATGACATCTAAGATTTCATGAGGTGAAGATTTGCCTTTTTCTGGTCTGTAAAGATAATCTAGGTCTCCTCTTACTTCCTTACTCATAGCTTGTTCATCTATAATCATACAAGATAGCCAGTAGTTAGGCTCGGAGCTTTCTTCATCGAATGGATTCATTGATATAGGTAGGCCTTTTAGTCCTTCTTTGTATCTATTGTATATTGCCTTTTTCTGATCTATATGCTCTTCTAGATAAGGAAGCTGTCCTCTTACTACTCCAGCTATGACGTTACTCATCCTGTAGTTATAGCCTACTTCTTCGTGTTGGTACCATGGAGCATTTTCTCTTGATTGAGTAGACCATTTTCTTGCCTTTTCGGCTGCTTTCTTGGAGTCTGTAAGTAGCATTCCCCCAGCAGATCCTGTTATTATCTTATTTCCATTAAATGATATAGCGTTATAGGAGCCAAAGGTTCCTGTCTGTTTTCCTTTGTAGGTTGCACCGAATGATTCGGCAGCATCTTCTATTAGGATTGCATTGTTTTTCTTACATATTTCAACTATCTCGTCTATCTTTGCTGGAGTTCCATAAAGATGAACCAGCATAACATATTTTGTATCAGGATAAATCTCAAAGGCCTTCTCCAAAGCTCTTGGATCCATGTTCCATGTTTCATATTCTGAGTCTATAAATACAGGTTCTGCTCCTTGATAGCAGATTGGATTGGCACTAGCTGAAAAGGTCATAGATGAGCAGAATACTCTCTCCCCTCTTTTGACTCCAGCAAGCTTTACAGCAAGATGGAGGGTTGATGTACCGCTGGCAAGACCAACTGCATATTTACAGCCTGCCTTTTTTGCGACTTCTTCTTCAACTTTGTTGATATTCTCCCCAACTGTACTCATCCAATTAGTTTCGAAGGCTTCTGTCATGTACTTAAGTTCATCGCCATGCATGGTTGGTGAAGATAGCCAAACTTTGTTTTCTAATTTCTCAAATTGTTTCTTATTAAACATCTAGTCTACTCTTCTTTCTTTCCTATAAATGTACTAATTAACTCATTAATCGTTGCTATGATATCAAGTTCATCAATATTTTCTTGATTGATTACACCATCAAGTTTCCCAAAGAATTCTCCCCTAGAGAAGTCTAATGGTCGGCCTACGGATATTCCATCAATGTGGGTATCTGTAAGGGCCTCTTCATCCATCAGTCTTTCCTCGTAGAGCTTCTCTCCAGGTCTAAGTCCCGTATATACTACAGGCATATCTATATCTGGTTGATAGCCTGATAGTCTTATTAGCTGTCTTGCAAGGTCATCAATCTTTACTGGTTCTCCCATGTCTAGGACGAATATTTCACCGCCTTGGGCCATGGATCCAGCTTGAAGTACTAACTTTACAGCTTCCTTGATTGTCATGAAGTATCTGATAATCTCAGGGTGGGTAACTGTAACAGGTCCACCTGCTGCGATTTGCTTTTTAAACAGTGGTATTACAGAACCATTCGATCCCAGTACATTGCCGAAACGAACCGCAACAAATTCTGTTCCAGGATTCTTTCCTTCTAGCAAGTCTTTAGGATTGATAGTAATATTTCTGTCCCCATCTTGGACGATTACCTTTGCAAGATTATTATATTCTTTGCTCTCTCTTATGTCATTTATTCCTTGGATTATCTTCTCACAAACTCTCTTCGTCGCTCCCATAACTGATGTTGGGTTGACTGCCTTGTCTGTTGATATTAGGACAAATCTTTGAACGTCATAGATTAGAGAAAGTAGGGCCACATTGTATGTTCCTCTGACATTATTCTTGATAGCCTCTACTGGACTTACCTCCATCAAAGGCACATGTTTATGGGCAGCTGCATGAAATACTATATCTGGCTTGTAGGTCTCAAATACCTTCTCTACTCTTTTGTAGTCTCTCACAGAGCCTATTAGAGTTATAAAGTTGAGGTCCTTGTTGTTTCTCTTAAGTTCTTGCTCTATTTCATAGGCATTATTCTCGTATATATCGAAAATTATAAGTAACTTTGGACCATATTGGGCTATTTGCCTGCAAAGCTCAGACCCTATGGATCCTCCCCCTCCTGTGACTAGGACCACCTTGTCGTTAAGGTAGTCGAAGGTTTCGTTGGAGAAAATCTTCACAGGATCACGTCCTAAGAGGTCTTCGATTTGGATATCCTTCATAGTGGACATGGTAACTTTTCCTGAAACTAATTGATAGATACCAGGAAGGACTTTGATCTCGCACTCTGTTTCGTTGCATATTCTTAGGATTTCTCTCTTCTCGACTTCCTCTACAGAAGGAATAGCTACAAGAATGACATCGATGGCTTCTTCCTCGACAACTTCCTTTATCATATCCCTTCCACCGAAGATCCTACTATTGTCTATATATTGGTTTTTCTTCTTTGGATCATCATCTATGAATCCAATAACAAGAATATTTGTCTTGCCACCATTGTTTGAATTGGATATATCTCTTTTTAGAGTCTGTCCTGCAGCCCCTGCCCCAACTATTAGGGCTCTCTTGTAAGAATGGTTCTTCTTGTCAGTCTTGTAGCTTTTGTAAATCATCATCTTCTTGATAAATCTTGATGCCACAGTCAAAACATATTGAATCATAAATCCGAATACATAGTATGATATTGGCATTCTATAGACAAAAATTGTCATTAATACAGCATGGCTTATAAGAGATAGAATAACAGCTTGTGTAATATTAATAAGCTCCTTGTAGGATGCATACTCTAATATCATGTTATACATCTTGTGAAGACCATAGATAACTATCGTTATGATAGTGTTAAAGATAGCGTAAGTCTCGAAAGCGTCCAAGAAGTCTATAGGTATAGCCCTAAAGTGCATATCAAATCTGAAATACAGGGCCAGAAAATAAGCTAAATTAATTATTAATATATCAAAAAATCCTAATATTAGTTTTTTCTTATCAATTATTTTCGAATTCTTCATAACTTATTTCCTTCTTAATTTACTTACAATTGAATGTTTGAATCTATTTACCTCATCTATTTTTGAAAAATTGATAATTATTAGATATACAATTCCAGAAACAGTTACTGAAACTAACAAACTGAAGGTTGAACCAATCTTTGCTGTATATGTATTGTATATAAAATATGCAATTATGCCCATTACTATAGATGCAATTATAATTTTAAGGGTTGATTTAATATTTTCTTTGCTGTCTACTCTTCCAAATCTCTTATAAAATGCCCAAATTAGCATTGCACTTCCAAGAGCTGTAGAAATAGCAGTTGCAAAAGCTAATCCATCTATTCCGAAAAATCTTATTAATATAAAATTCAGAATAAAATTAATCCCTTGTTGGATTAAAATAATAATTACAGGTATCTTTGATTCTCCCACTGCGTAAAAAGCATTGGTAAAAATCTTTATCACTGATACAAAAATTATATAGGGAGCATAGGAAGTCATCAATGATGCTACTATTGCAGTATCTGCTGGTGTGAAGGCATTTCTCTCAAAGGCTAACTTTATAATTGGATTAGCTAAAATCATCATTCCTAACGTTGCAGGTGTAACCAAAAGCATAGTCATAACCATAGAAGATCCGACAGCTTTTTTCATTTCATTAATACTACCTTCTTGCCCTAATTTTGCTATAGAAGGGAATGTTACTGTAGCAATTGTCATAGTAACAACTCCTGTTATAAAGCCAAGCATAGTTTTTGCATAGAAAATCTTCGATACACTTTCTTTTCCAAAAAAAGCTGACCCCATAGAGTTATCTACTATTAAGGAAAGCTGGTCTGCTGCACTTGATATTATGATGGGTATTATCAAAACAAACATAGATTTAATATATTTATCTTTGAAATCTATTTTTCTTTTGTATCTAAAACCTAATTTCCTAGCAGCAAATGGGAATCTTATAAATTGGAAAACATAAGCAATTAGTGCTCCAATCACCAAAACATAGGGATTACGTGTTTTACCTGTTAAAATTGTTGAAAATACTATAAGTAAATTTAATATAAGACCTACTAAAGTCGGATCAAAGAAATTACCCTTGATATTAAGATAACCTCTTATTACAGATGCATACATAAATGCAAAAATCGAAAAAGCCATAATTCTAGAAAAATTTATAGCTAGTACTAATGACTCTCCTTCGAGTCCAGGGGAGAACAATTTAGATATAGGCCTTGCGAATACAAATGATATTAAAAAAAATATGGCTCCAATAACCATTAATATATTAAGCAAATTATTAGTGAAATCAAGAGCAGTATCTTCTCCTTCTTCAACTTTGGCTTTATTAAAAATAGGAATATAACCAGATGATAATGAAGATACTACTATACCGCATAAAAAAGTTGTCACTGTAATTGATGTTGTATAGATAGACTTTAAGTCTCCAGCACCAATAAATGCCGCCATAACCGACTCCCTTACGAAGCCTAATATTTTTGATAAAATTGTAATTAACATCAATACAATTGTAGTTTGTCCCATTTTATTTCCTTATTTTTATTCTTTTCTATAATTTAAATTATGTAGTAAAAATGTTCTAAATGTACTATACTTAGGCTATGATATTTTACAATATATTTCCTATGAATTATTTCTTGTTGAAATATTTATAGATTAATTCTATACAATGTCTTTCCTATTAGTTTAGAAACTGGATCGATATTTGTCTTATATAAGACAAATAAGTAAATAATGCCTGATAATAATATAGATACAATTAGTCCTAGTCCTAGACCTATATTTGGTTCTAAAAATCCATAGCACCCCTTCACCACGAGCACCATAAGAAGCGATGCTAGGATGATTTTTCCTATGGACTTCATATTTCTTCCATCTTTTACTTTACCAAACTTCTTGAAATAAACAAAGATTATTAGAAAACTTCCTACGGCAGTCGATACCGAGGTTGCTATTCCTATACCGTCTAGGCCAATTTCTTTTGCAAGAATCCAGTTGAGACTTACGTTGATGGCCTGCTGGATTAGGATTACTATAAGAGGTGACTTGGAGTCTCCTACTGCGTAGAAGCTGTTTGAGATTATTTTCATAAAGGTAATGAAGATAATGTAGGGTGCGTAGGAAACTAAAAGTGATGATACGAGGGCTGCGTCTTGGGCCGTGAAGGCGTTTCTCTCGTAGATTAGGCTAATAATAGGCCTTGCTAGGGTCATCATGCCGAAGGTGGCAGGGATTACTAGGGCAAGGGTTAGTATTAGGGTGCTCGCAGTCTTTTCCTTCATTGCATCGATTTTTCCTTCATTTCCAAGCTTTGCCACTTGGGGGAAGGTGATAGTAGCGATGTTTATTGTCACAACTTCTACTATGAAGTCGAGCATGTTTTCTGTGTAGAATACCTTGGCCACTGTGTCGATTCCAAGTAGACCTGACGCCATGGACTTGTCTATTAGGACAGAAATCTTGTTGGCGGCGTTAGATATGATGATTGGGATCATGATAGCAAGGAGGTACTTGATGTAGGGATCCTTGAAGTCTAGTTTCTTCTCATAGGAAAAACCCTTCTTCTTGCTAGCAAATGGGAATCTGATAAATTGGACGATATTTCCAATAAGTGCCCCTATGATCAGGATATAGGGATTATCGAAGACTCCCGTAAGAAGGGTTGCAGATATGACGAAGATATTAAGGATAATCTCTGTAATAACAGGGTCGATGAAGTTATTTCTTGCGTTGAGAAAGCCTCTGATGACCGCAGAGTAGAGAAAGGCAAAGATTGAAACTGCCATAATTCTAGTAAAGGATGTAGCCATGTTGTGGGTTTCGCCAATGAGTTTGGGAGAGAAAATCTTTGATATCGGACCAGCAAATATCATAATTAGAATAAAGATAATAGCACCATAGACCATAAGGACATTGATGAGGTTTGAAGTAAAGCTATTGGCCTCGCTTTCTCCCTTGTCCGTGCGGATCCTGGTGTAGACTGTGATGTAGGCAGAGGCAAACCCTGTGATGACTGTATACATCATGATGTCAGGGATGGTAGTTGCAGTGACGTAGATAGACTTGATATCCCCTGCGCCAATGACAGCTGCCATAACAGATTCACGGACAAAGCCAAATATTTTTGATAAAATTGTAATAATCATCAATAGGATGGTTGTGTGTCCCATATCTTTTCCTTTTTGTTTGCTTATATTGCTTGGTTAAATTCGTAATTGCGTAGATTAGATTATCTTTGTTATTTACATGTCGTCGTAGACTGTAGATCTCTCGTCGCTGCGCTCTGTCGAGATGGTGGTTATTAGTAACATATACTTTAATTCAAAGTATAGAATTAAATGCTTTTTCATTATAACACGTGAGACCTCTCAACTACGGTCTAGGTAAGGAATATAGATAGAAAACTTTGTTTTCTTTCATCCCTTATATCGAGCGCAAGTCGAGATATCTTTTCCCTCATATATCTTTCCTCTCTCGCCACCTCGAGAAAAGCCCGTCCGGCTCTGAGAGGACTATGTTAGAGGTCTACAGAACCTTGGAACATGTCTGATTTAAGATTTCCGTTATTTAGTTATCTACGTAGATAACTTGAACTTTTATACCCACATGTCATCATAGACTGTAGACCTCTCGTCGCTGCGCTCTGTCGAGGTGGCGGTAATTGGAAGATATTCTTTTATTCAAAGTATAAGATTAACTGTTTTTTAAAAGTAACACGTGAGACCTCTCCGCTACGGTCGAGGTAAGGGTAATAGTTGGAAAGCATAGCTTTCCTTCCCCTTATGTCTAATGGGTCTGACCACAATGAACGTAAGTGAATTGATGGCAGCCCTTAATCGAGGAAGCCCTCGTCATGGGCCACTGTTTTGCAAAGCAAAATAGTGCAGTATCCTTTGTTAAGGAATAACAAAGGATAAAAGAACGATGAATATCGTTCTAAATAATAAGCATCAGACGTAGCTGAGTCCGCAAACTACCGTCGAGCGTAGTCGAGGCATCTCTTTACTTATTGTTTTCCTCAATATTATTATGAATATTTTCTATGGAGTCCTTGCTTGGGACCATCATGTAGAGTCTTGCGTTTGGCATTAGGTAGGAGTCTAGGTCCATGGTTCCTTTTCCTTTTAGGGCTTCGCTTTCTATTTGCCATTCGCCTCCGTCGGCTAGTTGTTTGTTTACTAGCTCTATCATCTTCTCATATGGCACGTCTGTGTTGACCGATTCTAGGGCTATGTCTGCTATTTGGTTGAAGTTTAGGAGCATTTCTGTGCTTAGCATCTTTCTAATGATTCCCGTTAGGACTCTAGTGTGATTTTTCCCTCTGTCAAAGTCTCCTTCTTCTAGGTTATATCTCTCTCTAGAGAAGGCTAGAGCCATATCCCCGTCCATTTCTATCTTTCCTTGTGGGAAATAGTATACTCCACCGCTAGATTGGAAGGCTGTTGGGTTATCAACAGTGATTCCTCCTAGGGCGTTTATTAGCTCTACTAGGGTTGTGAAGTTGACCTTGCCATAGTAGTCGATTTTGATATCTAGAAGGGCCTCTACACTTTTAATTGATGTATCCACTCCGTAAAGGCCTGCATGGGTTAGCTTATCGTACTTGTCACCTTCCCCTCCTATGGATAGGTAGGTGTCTCTTGGGATACTTGTGATTAGAATTTTCTTCTTTTTTGGATTTACACTTAGGACCATATTGACATCGGACCTTGATACATTGGAAAGGCTACCTGATGTGTCGATTCCTGATAGGAACACATTGAAGGATTCGTCTTCTGCTACTTCCTTCTTATCTTCTTTCTTCTTCTCGTCTCCTGTTACAAGGACGGATTCGAGTACGCGAGTTTTCTCAGAAAATCCCTCAATTGTCTCTTCAAGGATCGGTCTAAAGGATTCGTTAATAAGCATGACCTCAGCCTCTCCATCTAGAAGGGCTGTGGCAGAAGCTTGGTAATTGTCGAAGTTTCTTTCAGTTAGGTCCTTTTTGTAATCTTCCTTGTATTTTGCAAAGGCCTTGGTGGAATTTTCCTTATCCATGTCTCCTGCTGTGGCGATTTCCTTATCACCTATGTCTGCAAGACTTTTGATTTCAGAGTCCTTCAATACAACATAGCTCATCTCATTAGTGTCTTGGACAGGCTTGTTGTTGATTTCTGAAACGGTCTTGATAGACTTGTTGGCATAGGATAGGAAGGTGATTTCGCCTATGCTTAGGAGTAGAAGGAATATGATTATTATAGCCTTCAATACGTTCGAGTTTTTCTTTCTTATAAATCCTATATACAAAAAAATACAAAGAATTATCCCGATAGTGATGGCTATAGCCATTCTATATGTATGTGGGAGAATCTTGTATTTGAAAAGGAAATAGAAGAATATTACATTGATTATTGTAGCCAAAAGGACTACGGTTTTGGTAAAAATAGATTTTTTCATTTTCTTTCCTTATATAATATATTAAATATTTCTCTGAATCATAGTATAACAAGCTAGTGATTTTGTCAAGATTATGTATGTAAAATTTTATGGGAATAAAGGAGAGAAAACTTTGTTTTCTTCCCCCTTATATATGGACTTGGTCGAGATATCTTTTTTCTCATATATCTTTTTTCTCTCTCGCCACCTCGAAAAAAGCCCGTCCGGCTCTGAGAGGACTTTGTGAGAGGTCTACAGAACCTTGGGACATTTTAGAGCTTGGATTTTGCCAGATATATATTTTCGTAGATTACTTAATCCTTAATATTTACATGTCATCATAGACTGTAGATCTCTCACATCCGTTCGAGATGGCGTAACTTCTGTTTGAAATTATCTCAATGTATATATATTGTCGTTTTGATATTGGTAAGTGTGAGAGATTTCTCCGCAAGGTCGAAATAAGGGAATGGGTAGGAAAAGCGAGTTTTCCTTCCTTATCCTGATTATAGGCATAAATCGTGAGACCTCTCCAGTCCTCCCAAAGCCGGACGGGCTTGTTATAAAATAAGGTGTATTTGATTTCTTGCAATTTAAAAGGAGCTTTCGCTCCTTTGTTTTAATATTCGTAATCGTCGTTTCCTAGGTAGGCGTCTTGGGTGAAGTTTATGCCTAGTTTTCTTAGCATAGATCTTTGGCTGTCTTCTAGGAGGACTGTGGAGTGGGCGTCTAATCCCTTTAGTTTGCCAATCTGCTCTATAGCCATATGGCTTAGTGGGTTGGTTGTGCCTGAGATTGAGAGGGCTATTAGCATTTCGTTGGCTGATAGGGATGTTTCTTTGCCTCCTAGGGACTTGGTTTTAAGATTTGAAACTGGCTCTATGATGTGTGGTGATATCAAGAGAAGGTCGTCGTCAAGTTTCCCTAGTTTCTTTAAAGCATTTAGGATAGCAGCTGATGGAGCTGACAAGAGGTCGCTTTTCTTACCTGTGATAATCTCGCCTGTCTCAAGCCTAATAGCGAAGGCTTCCCTTCCAGTCTTTTTCGCCTTCTCCCTCGCCTTTACTGCGACAGTCCTATCTTC
>QWBY01002025.1_pt1 | contig 11919 bp, 14 predicted proteins | sample 1972471 | NCBI WGS metagenome assembly QWBY01 (sample SAMN09866722, study PRJNA288562) | Human gut metagenome isolate term6_stool, whole genome shotgun sequencing... | reverse complement strand
TGTCCATCTTCTTGGCCTTGGCGCTCTCTACCGTCAAGCCCTCATATCGTATGGGCGCTTCTTCCAGAATGTGGGCCCTTACCTTGTCTAAGAGCTCCGGACCTACCGTCTTTCGATCCAAGCCGATGACCACCACCCGGACAGTACCGCCCCCCTGCCATGTCCTAAAGACTTTAGCGGACCATATGCCGTCCACTTCCGTGGCCCATAGCTTATAGTGGGCGGGGTTCCCGGCCTTTGGCGGGTTGGTTAGTTTTTCCAGGTACCGCTCTCGTAGGTCGTCGTCCGTCTCGGCATCATAGCCGTTACGGATTTCTTGAGGGTTGGTGATGTCGGTTATCCCTCCGATTATAGGATCTGTTTTTGTTATCGATCCGGGAACGACATTGGCCACGCCGCCAAAGTCTAAGGAAGTGACTTCCACCTCCAAGCTCCCCGCTTCGGGTATGGTGTAATCTCGATCCAGGCTAAAGCCTACCTCTCCGGCAAAAAAGAGGGTATCCTTTGGAATCAGCGTCCCGCTGATTCCTGTTACAAGCACCTTCCCCGTGGAACGTGTGGCGAGCTTCCTTTGTATACCGGCTATCTGATAAACCCTGGACTCAAGGTCCTCTCCCTCAAGATTTTGAACGTCAAACTTGTCAAAAAGTTCCAAGATTAGATCCTGTAATTCCACGTCTACGATGGCCGCTGCAGATAGGATGTCGTAAGAAAAACTATTGGGTGACTTGTCCTCTGTGTTACTTAGATTAGCAAGCATGCTATTTAAAAAGTCTTTATGCGTCTGCATGATATCACCCCCTTATTTTGAGCCTGTTCATGCTTACACTGCCATAGATGGTCACAGCTTCGAAGTCCACATAGAGAATGCCCTCTTCAAAAGACACCACCAGGTCATCCAGTCGGAGGATATAGTCACTTAAGGCCCTTTCTATGGCCTCCTTGATGTACCTCTCCGCCTCGGAGTTGACGTAGCCCTGAGTGTACGCTCTGCCGATCAAGGTCTCCAACTCGTGGCCGTAGTCCCAAGGAAAGACCACCCACCGGTAAAGCTCCGTCATGAAGAGCTTCCATATTTTTATTTTTAAGGCTTCATTGCCAAAGACTAAGTAGTTTTTACCGTCCTTGGTCTTAAAGGTCGCCGTGTCCATGTCATAAGCGTACTCACTGGCCATAGGTGGCTCCGCCTTGGCTTGCCCCCTTAAGGGGTAATCTATGAAAGGATTGTATATCTCGGCCATGCTTACCACCTCCCGATCCGATAAAGCACATAGAGCGTCTGCTTGTCTTTGCTTTGTAGACAGGCAACCAGATCCCCGGCCTTGAGGCTGTCCTTAAAAATAATCTTAGCCTTTGGGAAACCCCCGGCCACATGGCCATCTCCCCGACTGTCTGACCCCGTCAAGGAGGCCATGGGAATCTCAATCTCCCTCTCGTGGCCCGGCATCCAGTATTCGTTTAGTTTTATCTTGTCTTTTGCATAGGTTAAATCCCTTAGCTGGATCTTTAGATCCGGCAGAGGACTGATTACTTGTCCCGTCTCACAGTAAGGTAGCGCCTCAAATCTATCCGGGTCGTCAAAGAGCTGGACAAAGTCTGAATAAACGTCGTCTTTTCTTTTGCTCATCTTCTATCCCCCTACATATCGGTAAGCCTTATTAAAGCGTCGACCTTTGGCATCGGTTACCCCTACACCGGAGTAGCCGAGAAACCTTCTACTTTTAGTCGTTCCGCCGCACTCAAAGATCTTGCCCCCCGGATAGACCATGCCCACATGGCCCTTTTGCCACACAACGTCCCCCGGTTTTCTTTCGTTCCATGGTATTTCCTTAAAGCCGAGGGCTCCGGGATTAGACCGGATGCCTGCGGAGGTGACTCTGCCCCTGATGTTGGCCCCTGCCTGTTTGTAGCAGTAGGTCACAAAGCCGGAGCAGTCAAAAGTGTTTGGCCCTGCGGCGCCCCATACATAACGGGAGCCCTTTTTCTTCTCTCCTACTTGAAGCGCCCTCGCCGCCATCGTTCCACCGGACAGTCCGGAGCCTGCGGTATCGCCGAAATCGTCGGATCCGCTATCTTTGTTCTCCGAAGTATCCACCTCGGCCATGATGTTTTTAAAGTTTAGATCCAGCTCGACGATGTACTTATTGCCTTCCCATGTGTGGGTGTCGCCGTCGATGAAAAATTTACCGTTAAGCCCGGTAAATGGTTCTTTAACCATCACCGCATTACCCGTGATAAGATCGGTGTTTCCAAAGACTCTGACGTGGGCGGACTTCTCAAGTTCAGTTAACTGAGCCTTGGCTCTGGCATTTTTGTCCTCGTCTTTTTCCTGTCTGTAGACTTTGGTAGCGCCTACCTGGCCACCAAAAGAGGAGATGACTTCCTTGGCGTATTTCTTTCGGTTCTTGTAGACGGGTTTCCCGGCCCTCTCATAGGCACGCTCAAAGGCCATAACCGCCTGGTCGGTATTGGTCATTTTCTTAAAGCCGTCAAAGGAGCCGGCTCCCGTCTTTTTCCAGTAGGTGGCATTGGAGTCCATTTCCTTGACCATGAAGCCCAACTGTACATCCAGACTTTCCCAAGACTTCCCTTGAGCTTGAGCGTACTTTTGCAGAGCCTTCCATCGGTCGGATCCGACAGTCCACTGAGCGATTCCGCGTCCGGGGCCACCTTTTTGCTTTAGCTTAGGATTGATTTCCGTGGAAGATTCCTGCATAAGGTTCCCCATGACACCTGCTGCGGCCGCATCGGAAAAGCCCTGACCTTTTAGGTAGTTCCATACTTTTTCCTTGTTGCTTCCACCGGTTAAAGCCTTAGGACCTTGACCTTGACCTTGATCTCCTCCTGATTTCTTGGCATCGCCTTTGCCACCACCGTCCAAGAGTTCGGCCTTTCGTTCGATCTCGCCGACTTCTTTCCCGTCGGTATCGAAGACCTTGACCTTGGTGATAAGATTCTCGGCGCTGTCGTTGTATTGGGCGTCTATAAGAGTGGCTTTAGAGTCAAGTACATACTTCGCTACAATCTTGCCCTGCTCCACCACCTCGGCCTGATCTCCGGCCATTCGAATCATGTAGGGCTTACCGGTCTTTTCGTTTTCCAGCTTGTAGGCTACCAAGATGATCGTATAGAGGCTCTCCATGTCAAAAGTACGAGTTAGAGGGCCACCCTTTGCCAGATTCCCCGTAGTTAACCCAAACTTTCCGAAGACTTCCCCGGCAATAGCCTGAGGTGTTTTGTCGGTAAAAGCGAAGGATCCTTTTGAACGATTGAGGTAATAAAGGGAGTCCATGCAGGACACGGACATCGTGTTTCCCTGGATAGATTTTTCCCTGGAAACTACGAAGCCCTTAAAGAGCAGATCACCGTCATCCGTAAAGAGAAGGACTTCCGATTCAGGAGGGATCCACAGCTTGGGGAGATTTTTATCCGTCCCTGAGACTATGACCCCAAACTCCAGTTTTCGCGCTGCCTCTTCTTTTGATCCGGACCACGTGCAGGAGGTATAAAATTGACTGATGTCTTGGCCATTCGCAATTAATCTCATGACCTACCTCCTAAGTGATCCTTAACTGCCAATTCTTCTGTTGCCCCACCATATCCAACTTTTTCCGATCTAATACCTGACCCGGACGAAGTTTTTTCAATCCCAGCTTGGCCATCATGGCCTTGCCGAGCTCCCCGTTTCCGTAAATCTTTTTGGCCATCGTCCAAGGTGTATCGGACTTACCTACGGTAAAGACTTGCGGCATTGGGTCGATCCGTGCGGCATGTCTTGAGACCCTGCTTATGGGCGGCAACTCTTTTTCGGGAGGAACATACTTCGTCGCCTCCAGGCGGATATATTCCGATAGATCCAGAGTGTAGTAAACGTCCCCTGTACCATCGGTCTCTCCGCCGTTAAAGTTATCAATCAGAACCTCGAAATTATAAGGGGTCTCCGTGATAATAACTCGGATTGGTTCCGTCTCACGCGACCAGGCATAAATCTTATTGTAGTAGTAATAGGGATCCAGGACTACGTCGCTACTCTCCAGATAGGGTCCTTCCTTACTTGGGAAAAAAGACGAGATGGACAGTGTCCTTAGGCCGGGCTTTCCGGCTAAGTTGACTGTTCCCACCTCGTTCAAGTCCTCTGTGGAGTTATTATTGCTTCCCTGAATCTCAAAGTAGGGGGTAATGGGGAGTCTTATTCTCTCGTTTTTTACTAACCAGATCTCCATAATTACACCGCCCCTATCTTGTTATACTTAGCTATTTTTAAATTTTTATATAGAGCATTAGCGATACGCTCAATGTCGGCATCCTCTCGTATGATGATTTGGTCGGCTAATTTCGGGATCGTCAGATTGGTTGTCGTTGAGTTATGCTTTGCCCCCATTTTGTAAGCTTCCGAAACTGTTTTGTCATGGGGTAATACTCGACTACCTCGTGGCAGGTCGACGATTTCGCCGCCTTTTTCGTGGATTTGTACTAATCCGCCTTTCCAAAAATCGGTACCTTTTGCTAATTGGGGGATTAAGGGGATGTTAATTCCCTTACCGCCCACTCCCGGCACCCAATCAGGGACTTGAATTTTATTTAGGCCGCTAATCGCACGATTAATTACTCTTATTAATCCGTTCATAACGGAGCGTCCAAAACGTTTCACACCGCCAAAGATGGATTTAAACGCCGAAACCACGCCGTGCCATGCCGATCTCCATGCACTCATAAAGGCCCCGGAAATGTAGCTTGTAATGGAGCGGAAGAGCGCTTTCGCCCCTTCAACAAAACTTTTTATCCGCTCTATGATGCTATGGAAGATCTGCGTCACCGCGTGCTTGAAATGTTTAAAACGCTCGACCACTGCATGGATTACCCTAGTCACTACCGGTTTGATTTTCTTCCAGTTGATGATTAGAAGGATAATAACGGCGATTACGGCCATGATGGCCCAGCCGACAGGCCCTAAACCCACGACGAATTTCGCAAGAGCTCCGGCGCTCCGCCCGACAATCTTTCCGAGTTTCCCAAAGGCTCCCCACATCTTTCCGATGCCGGATCCACCAAACCATTTGGTGATCCCGCCGGCCTTGTTTACGGCCTTGGCGAAATCAAAGAGCTTATAATTGACTTTGCTGACCCCAAAAATAATCTTGCTAAATCCTATGAGCATCGGACCAATGGCGGCGGCCATGCCTGCCCATTTGACGATGTTTTGCTTTTGCTCATCGGATAGGCCTCTGAACCACTCAGCCAGTTTTTGCACTTTACCAATGGCATTTTCCAATAGAGGTCCCCACACCCCTTGACTGGCTTCGAATAAATCGGCGCCTGCCAATTTAAGTTGATTAAAGAGGAGTTTGAAGTTGTCGACGGGATCTCTAGCCTCATTGAAGGTTCGGTCCACCGCCCCTTGGGCATTTTGTACGGCATCGGCAAAGGCGTCAAAGTCCAGCGCCCCACGCTTGATGGCGTCAAGCATAAAGCTTGCACCTCGACTACCGAAGTATTCGCTTGCAATGTTCATCTTTTCGGCGTCCGTTGTTGCCCCTTTAAGCCGTTGTTGGAGGAGTTTTATCCCCTCACCCATAGACTTCCCGTCCTTAGCAAAGGCCACTTGAGCCCTGGACATATAAGACATGGCCTTACCGGTATCAATTCCTTGCTTTGCCAAACCGCCTAAAAAGGCGACCCCTTGCTCCACGCCAATTCCCATGGCTTTGAGTTGAGGAGCCGACTTAATCAAGCTTTGGAAGAGGGCATCCGTCCCTTGGCCTGTTGCCTGAGCCGTTACGGTAACGGCATCTAAGACCTTGTTAAGATCCTTAGCACCGAGACCGTAAGAGTCCATGGCCTGCTTGGCCTGAATGGAGGCTTGGGTGATATCTTGCCCGTTGATTTTGGCGAACTTAATCATGTACTCGGAGGCGGATTCCAAGGCCTTCCCCGTCAAACCGAATTGAGTGTTGACCTCACCAATGGCATCGCCCACATCTTGCAAGTCCGCCGGCACTCGTTTGACGATGTTTTGAAAGTTGCCCTTAAAGCCCTCCATAGCCTTGCCGGTGGCTCCCGTCTTGGTCACGATGGTGTCCATGGCGTCATCCACCTCTTTGAAAGACTTGGCGCTCATGGCGCCTACGGCCATGATGGGGGCGGTGACATATTTCGTCATCCCCTTGCCAATACCTTCCAACGTTTTACCTGTCGCCCATAGGCTCTTGCCCGTGGCCTGATAGTGCTTTTCAAACTTGGTCAAGTGCCCATCCACGACTTCCAGAGGTTTGGAAAATTTATCTACAAGTCTCAGCGTGGCGTCAAAAATCTTACTGGCCATCCTCCACCTCCTTTCGTTCTTTCTCTAAATCTTCAATTTCCTGCAAGAAAAAAGCCCTGGTGATGACGCGCTCGCCATAGGGCATTTTTAAATACTTGTAGGGGCTCCAACCTTTCGACTTGTACAGCCAATAGGCCGTTTGCACCTTCGGGTCGGAGTCGATTAGTTTTTTATTTTATCACATTCATCTTGGTCTTCGTCTTCGTCTCCACCATAGCCGGATAAAGCTTCAATGGCTTCAGACAAAGTGTCCATCTCACCGGATAACATAAGCTTTTCAACAAGCTCATTAGGCGTCTTGGCTCCGAAACGGGTTTGGAGATCGGGATTTTTAAAGACTTCCGGGCAGCCCTCCACAATAGTTCTTAGCTGAGCCCCGTATTGGGCTAAGTTCATTTTGGCCGTCTTGCCTTTTCTCATGGTGATATCCATAACATCCTCGGAGATTTCACCGACAAGAGCCGGAGTTAAAGCTCGGATTGGGAAAATAAATGTTTCCCCGCCAAGCTTTTTAAGTCGGATTTTTACTTCACCTGTTGGCATTTCCAGCTGACCGGAGTCAAATTTCATTAGTTTTTCAACGATATTCATTCTTTACACCTCGATAAAATCATATAGCTCGTAATGTCTAAAGTTAAAAGAAAACGACTCTTCCGATGCCTTAGCGTGTTCAAAGTTCAACAGGTTAAGTTCGGAGAAAGTCACATTTTTAAACATAATTCTTTCCGCGCCTAATGCGGTCGGATCATCCAACTTGCCCATAATCTTAACGACAGGCGTCCGACCCTGCGAAAGTTTATCGTGCATAAAATTAAGGCCCATAGAAGAGTATTTGCCCATGGTTAAGGAACCGGTACCGTCTAACTCGACGAGTTTCTTGCCCTTCCAAAGGTCTCTCGGTCTTTTGACGTCCTCATAGGACATAGCTACCTTGGCCTCAAACTTGGTCAATGTCGCCAGATAAGTGTCATCAATCCACACTTCCCCAAAAGTGCCGTTAATAATCTGGTCGTCTCTTACGTCTCTTTTCATTTCCTACCTCCTTAAATCTCGACGTTGAGTTCAATTTCTTCGATGGCGTCAAGGATTTTACAGTAGGCTCTGATAAAGACCTTGTCTTTGGTGTCGGCTTCTCTGATTTCCTTATAGTCCATCTCATCTACAGTTCTGCCGTCGGGCAGCTTAAAGCCCATGGATCGCAAGAAGGCCTTTTGAGCGTCCATATCGATTTCCACGCGGGAAGCCCCCTTGGCCAAAAGTCCGTCGTTTTCCAGCACTTCCATGTAGCCCAGAATTGCGGACATTAAGAGAACCTTATTGTCATAACTACAAGCGTATTTTCCGATGAAGGAGTCTTGAGCCGCCATTTGTATGTCGTCGGCCATGGCGTCCATAATGTCCACGATCTTGATTTTTCTAAAGGATTCTCCCTCGATTTGGCTTGTCGTAATGAGAGAGTTGACTCCTCTTGCCACCTTGATCTTTTCGCCGTCGTTTAAGAGCACCAGTTCACCTTGGCCGATTTTATCCGCCAATTCCTCTTGGGTGTAGTGGGTGCAGGCCACAAGCTCTGTCAGAGGCGCATAGGTACAGGCGATTTGCATCGGTGTCCCTGCGATCAGGCCCGCAATTCTGGCCACATATTCGTTGGCCTTATACTCCTTATCGATGGTGGACACGCTGGGCATGGTGTAGTTGATGATCTTTCGACTGTCGCCTTTGACATTGGCAGCCACGATCTTACACCGCTTATCCTTGTTGTCATTCAGAGTCTTAATCCATGTAGCGATCTTTTGGCTATCGGACTCGTCCGCAAAAGGTACAGCTAGGTAATCAAAGCGAAGGGTCTCCAGGGCTTTGAAGCCGGGGCTTGTAACATCAAACTTCGGTGTGTCGGCGGTTTCAGATTTTTCAACCACCAGGATGATTTTCTTGGGAGTCAGTACATAGCCAATTAAGGCAAGCTCCACTTGCTCTCGGTTTTTGTCAGACAATCCCTTGGGGATGTCTGTGCTCGTGTAAATTGTAAATGTCCCACTTAAGTTCTTTTCTTGGACTACAAGTGCAACGATTCCACGTTCACTTCGCCCAATCCTAGCAATACCTTGCTCGGTAAAGCGGATGTGTAAATACGGCAGGCCTAATTTTGCCATTAGTTCCCTCCTTCTAGTTTTACTGCCAAGCTTTTCATCAGCTTGTAGTCGATTTCATTTCGTTTCTTATCCACGTAAAACCCTAAGTCAAAGGTGAAAAATAGGGAGTTCTCCTCGATACTCCAAGCGTTGTTATTGATTAAGAGATAGATGTCGTCGATTTTTAAGCTGTAATTAAAAACCTCCGACAACCTGTCTCCAATCTCCATCAAGGTGTTTTTATCTGCCTTTTGGTACTGGATCACAACCCCGTACTCTACATAATCGTTGGAATTTGAGTAGGATTCCCTTTCAAAAGACTCAAAGTAGACAAAAAAATAAGACTCTTTAAAGTCTTGCATTGCCTCGCTGTTTAGAACCTTTTCTTTGAAATTTTCATGGATTTTACTTACGATACCTCTTTTGAGGTCTTTTCCTTTTAGCATTTATAATCCCTCAAAAAGATCATTAAATATTTCATCAATTACTTTCTCAGGTAGTTCATTGAGCTCCGGCTCTAGTCTCTCAATTTCCTTTTTAAAAAAGAATTTGCCATGAACGTAGCCTTTGCCTTTTTCCGTAGGCCTCCCACCTTTTCCGACGACCGCGTGCCCCCGCTCCACAAGGTGGAAGTGGGGCGCGGTGGAGTAAACCTCTGTATGGTAGATTCCACCGGTTTTTCTGGTCCGATTGGCCTTCCATCGTGCTTTTAAGTGTTGCTTAGAAGTCTTTGGCTTGCCATCATACCGTCCATTGGGATTATAGGGAGTGGCTTTTTTCAGCTTCTTTTTCAGGTCTCTTGCCGCCTTGTCGTATTTCTCGATGATAAGGCCCGGAGCCTTTTTCTGGACGGTCTTTAGCTTTCGACTAAATTCATCCAGCCCCTTAACTTCCATTAGCTCCGCCATGCTACTACCACCTCCATATAACGGTTTTGAACCACCGGATCGACGTAAGGGGCTATATAGATGATTTCCATCTTTTGGCCATTGATGAGGGCGTAGTCTGTAACCTCGATGTCTTTTCTCGCCCTCATCTTGAGCCGATAGGTCATATCATGCTCGTCTTTTCGGTTCTCCAGGTACTGTCGGCCAGTGGCGGGGATCAGCTCCGCCCAGTCGACACATATCAGCTTGGGCTTTTGCTCATACTCTCCCACGTCGTTGAGGATATCCTCAGTCTCGGACCGGTCGTAAAACTCCACCCGTGTCTTATTTCTGCCGGCGTTATACATGGTAATCACCGTATTCCAGTTGGTGGATCATGGACCGGACAATGTAGCTCATCTCCATGGCCTGACCCATCATATACCGCTCATCATAGAGATTCTGTATGATGGCATATTGAACCATTTGGGCTTTCTCTGCAAAAACTTGATTCTTCAGCTTGCCTTTATAATTTGTGATCCCGTCCTCCAGGTAACCCTCAGCTACCCGGATAAGCTCTTCCAGGTAGCTGTCATCATCGTCATAGGTGACCCGGAGGTATTTTTTTACCTGGTCTAGGGTCATGAGCCGGCTCCTCTTACGCTTCCGCTACTTCAGGAATAGTCAAGTAGACGACGGCCTCTTGGTCTACAACCTTGACGTCAAAGCGTTCAATGGCTCTTAATAGAGTTGCATTTTTTGTGAATCCGGCTTCCGTGGATTGCGCGATTTCCACACCTTTGCGGTCGTAGAAGTTAACAAATTCCGACACATCACCGATATAAAGCGGGTATTTTTTAGCATCTTGGGGGAGCATTTCGTCGGTTAAAACGACGATTTCCTTACCCTTAAAGAGCTTTTTAGTTTGATCCGTCATATCTACGGTCAACAAAGGACGGCCATTTTTATCCTCAAGCTTGTCTAAATAGTCAAAACAGGATTGGTTCGTGATGATTTTTGCAGTATTGGCCAAAGCAGGGTCTAAGGTCTTATTTAAAATGGTGCTAATGTCCTTATAGTCCTTACCTGCTACCTTTTTGTTGGCGGTCTTTAAGAGGGCTAAAATCTTTTCATTTTCCGTATTGACTGCCTTTGTGGTTAGATTGTCACCGATAATGGAGATCAGCGGGAAAACCGTATCTTCTAAATGGGTATTGGATACCGGAATAATGTCCCCGTAGTCTTTGACGGACCATTCTTGTTGAGCAAAGGTCAAGTCAGTTTGACCGATTTCGGACAGCTCGTCAAATTCGATAAGTTTCCCCTTTTGGTCTTTCGCCACCGGGAATTTACCGGTCATGGAAGTCACAGGAACTACGTTACATAACTCTTTTAAGGATACCTTGGAGCGCCTAAATTCTTTTAGTTGCTTGCCTTGTTCTTCCGGTACTAAGTAACCACCTTTTTCAGGGCTGTGCTCAATTTGTCCAGTAGATGCCAGGTTGTAAACCTCCATCTCTTCTTCTGTTACGGCCTTGCCCATAATCAGTTTGTTAAATACGCGGTTTACGTCGATGTCTTTTTTAGGTTCTCCCTTAATGGTGCCATTCACGATGGTATTTTCCACTTCTTCCGCCTCCATTTCTTCGGCCACGGCTAACTCTTTCCTAGCTTGGTTTAAAAGCTGGATTTTTTCGTGGGCTTCGTCAATCTTTCCTTGCTCTTGCAGATCCTTCATTTCGTTTTTGATTTGCTCGATCTTATTCTTTAATTCTGCGCTCTTTAACATTTCTTGATCCTCCTATAAATTCAGTGCGATCTCGACTTCTTTCCACTTGCTTTCTCTGACCTGGTCATCCGCCTTGTCCTTGTTTTCCGGCTTGGCTATAAGCTCCTTAGGTGTGTTTTGGTAGTTAAGGATACATTGGCCAAAGTTGTTGGACACTTGGACAGGGTCGGTAATTTTGACATTAAAAATCTCACTGGCGGATTTGCCGGTGAGCCAAGTCTCTTTGTTAATTAAATTGTTGATGTCATCATCGGTATAGCCCTCTAAGACTTTACTCTTGTAAGTCTCCACCAGACCCACTTGGAGCTCGTCCAAGGTGTCTGCCCACTTGAGCAAGTCGTCAGCGTTGCCATATAAGCCGATACTGGGCTTATGGATCATCAGGTAAGCATTGCTAGGCATTTCGATCTCATCACAGCCAAAAGCAATGATAGATGCCGCACTTGCCGCCAATCCGTCGATGATGGCCTTGGTGTGGCCCTCATATCTCTGTAGCATATTGGCGATGGCCATCCCCGCAAAGAGGTCCCCACCTCCTGAAGAGATGATGACTTCTACCTGATCTTTGGCTCCCTTTAAGATGTCTCGGATATCTTGTGGATAGGTCTCCACGTCCTCACCCCAAGACCAGCCTTTCCAGGCGTCGTCCATGATGTCACCGGATACAAAGATTTGTGTTTTGTCCGACTGGTTTTTTACACTTATCATTCGTTCTCACCTCCTTTGTTGTATGCTTGTCCCAGATTTTCCAGGGCCACATAGGTCCCGTTAACCATAAGGACGTCGCCCCCATCTATTTTAGGCATTCCA
>QWBY01005148.1_pt1 | contig 11927 bp, 12 predicted proteins | sample 1972471 | NCBI WGS metagenome assembly QWBY01 (sample SAMN09866722, study PRJNA288562) | Human gut metagenome isolate term6_stool, whole genome shotgun sequencing... | reverse complement strand
ATTGCATCAATAATTAAAAAATGCCCCAATTGTGGTGCTAGTATAAGTGTAAATACTTCTGGTGTATGCCCTTTTTGTAGAAACATATATAATCAATCAGATTATAGTTGGATTTTAACTCATATAGAAACTATTGACTAATAAAGAAAAAAAAGGTATAATCTACCTATAAATTATTTTTTAATTAGTAATTATAAAAATATTTTTTAGAGAAAATGTGGTTGGTGAAAACATTAAATATTTTATAATGAAGACGTTAAAATCAATAAATAATCGTTTTCCTACGTTATAAGGAATTAAGAGCATGTTTATACATGAATTAAGGTGGCACCGCGATAATTCGTCCTTATATTTTAAGGACTTTTTTTATATAAAGGAGTGATAAAATGATACAAAAACAAAAAGGTACATATGACGTATATGGCAATACTGGAAAAAAAATAGTTTATTTAGAAAATTTGTTAAAAGCACTTATGGAAAAATATAACTATGAATATGTAAGAACACCATTATTTGAAGCGAGTGACCTATTTCATAGGGGAGTAGGTGAAACATCTGATATTGTTTCAAAAGAAACATATGATTTTACAGATAGAGGAAATAGAAATATTACACTTAGACCAGAAGGAACTGCAGGTGTTGTAAGAAGTTTCATAGAAAATAAAATGTATGCAAGAACAGAACAACCAATCAAAACTTGGTATTATGGTCCAATGTATAGATACGAAAGACCACAATCAGGTAGATATAGAGAATTTTATCAATTTGGTGTAGAAGTATTTGGAACAAATGATCCAATGATTGATGCAGAAATAATAAGTATACCTGTTAATTTTTATAAACTTCTAGGTTTAAAAGGAATTAAGGTAAATATTAATTCACTTGGTGATGCAGAATCAAGAAAAAACTATAGAGATGTACTTATAGAATATTTTAAACCTCATATAAATACATTATGTGAAGATTGTAAAACTAGATTTTTAAAAAATCCCCTTAGAATATTAGATTGTAAAGTAGATAAAGAAACAGAAATATTAAAAAATGCACCAAGTATTTTAGATTATTTAAATGAGGTAAGCAAAAAACATTTTGAAAATGTAAAAAAATACCTAGAAGCCTTGGATATTGAATACGTTGTAAATCCAAAAATAGTTAGAGGTTTAGATTATTATACAAATACTGTATTTGAAGTTGAAGCTAATGTAGAAGGTTTTGGAAGTCAAAATGTATTGTGTGCTGGTGGAAGATATAATAATTTAGTTGAAACAATAGGTGGACCAAGTACTGCTGGTATTGGATTCGCACTTGGATTTGAAAGACTTTTAACAGCTCTTGATTATGAAAATATAAATGTAATAGAGGATGATGGTATTGATGTTTATATTATACCAATGAGTGAAAATGAAAAACAAAAGTCATTAAATGTAACAAATAATTTAAGAATGAATGGTTTTAAAGTAGACATGGATTACTTAAATAGAAATATCAAATCAAATTTTAAACAAGCAGATAGATTAAATTCAAAATTTGTAATAATAATAGGTGAAGAAGAAATTAAAACAAATGTAGCAACTATAAAAAATAATCATGAAAAAACAGAAGAAAAAATAGAATTTGATAAGTTAGTGGAATATTTAGATAGGAATATATAAAATGGAAGCAGTACTCGACTTTAATAAATATTATTTGCCCGAACAGGTAAAAGGATTTGAACTTTTTATAGGCCCTGATGGTGAATATTACAAAGTAAAAAATATTAAGAATAATTCTAATTATACACATTATGAATAGGCAGAACAATATATAAAATCTTTTACTAACGATGTTACAAAAACAAATTGCTTTGATTCATTAAATTTACTTATACATAAATATGGATTTGTAAGATATACTCATAGATTTTATTCACCAAACCCAATACTTGATATACCAAATCCATCATATTATGGTGTAAGTATAACAAAAGAACAAATAAACTCAATATATTCACTTTTAGATTGTAATTTAGAATATATAACAGAAGAACAAAAAAACATGTTTGATTATAATTATAATGTTTACAGTAATGCAAGTGATGCAGTATATGCATGTCATATAAGTAAGAAAGGATAAAATATGAAGATAAAAGAATTAATCGATCAAGAAAATAAAGAAATAGTAATACAAGGATTTGTAGATAATATAAGAAATTTACAATATGTACAATTTGTAATATTAAGAGATAAATTTGATAAAGTACAAATAACAATCGAAAAAGAAGATGAAAATAATAAAGAATTGGTTAAAATAATTGACACATTACCACTTGAAAGTACAATAAAAGTGACTGGAAAAGTTGTAAAAAATGAAAAAGTAAAATTAAATGGATTAGAAATAATTCCAAGCAAAATAGAAGTAACAAGTACATCCGATGTTGAATTACCAATTGATTTAAAAAACAAAGATAATACATTAAGAGAAACAAGACTTGATTATAGATATTTAGATTTAAGAAGAGTGGAAAATCAATTATTATTTAAGTGCCAATCATATATAGAACAAATGATGAGAGAATACTGGTATAATAATGATTATACTGAAATCCATACTCCTAAAATAAGCGCGAGTAGTGCAGAAAGTGGAGCAGAAATGTTTAAATTAGATTATTTCGGTCAACAAGCATGTTTATCGCAATCTCCACAATTTTATAAACAAATGACAATGGCATCAGGATTTGACAAAATATTTGAAATAGGTCCAGTATTTAGAGCAGAAAATTCTCATACAAGTTATCATGCAACAGAAATCGAGATGATAGATGTTGAAATATCATGGATAAACTCTGTAGAAGATGTAATGAAGGAAGAAGAAAATTGGATAAAATATTTCATTTCAAAGTTAAAAGAAAAATATGGAGAAGAAATAAAAAAATATTTCAATGTTGAAGTTTCAGATGTAAGTATGGAATTCCCTAAAATAAAATTTGAGGATGCAAAAAAAATAATTAAAGAAAAATATAATTTTGTATCTGAAAAAACAGACGATTTAGAAAGAAAAGAAGAAGAATTAATTTGCAAATATGCTAAAGAAAAATATAATAGTGATTTTGTATTTATTACAAACTTTCCTTACAGTGCAAGATCATTTTATGTAATGAAAGATGAAAAAGGAGAAACTCAAACATACGATTTACTATTTAAAGGACTTGAAATTACAAGTGGAGCGCAAAGAGAACATAGATATGATATTTTAAAGAAACAAATTATTGAAAAAGGAATAGAACCTAGTTTATTACAATTTTATTTAGATTTCTTTAAATATGGTTGCCCACCTCATGGAGGGTTTGGTGTTGGTATGGGTAGAATACTTATGCAAATATTTGAAATAGACAATATAAGAGAAGCAACATTAATTTATAGAGGGCCAACTAGATTAAATCCATAATGAAAACTAATTATCAATTAGTGCTTGAAAGCATTATAGATAACATTAAAGATAAAACACCAACGTTGCTTCTTCATAGTTGCTGTGCTCCCTGCAGTAGTTATGTACTAGAATATTTAAGCAAGTATTTTAAAATTACTATCCTTTATTATAATCCTAATATTTTCCCTTATAATGAATATAAAAAAAGACTTAATGAACAAATCAGATTAATAAATGAACTGCCATCTATTAATCCAATTAACATTATAGATTGTAAATACGATAATGAGGTTTATGAAAATCTAATAAAAGGAATGGAAAATGAAAAAGAGGGTGGTAGTAGGTGCCACAAATGTTATAAATTAAGATTAGAAAAAACAGTACAATTTGCTAAAAATAATAACTATGATTTTTTTGGGACTACTCTAACAGTTAGTCCATATAAAAATTCTCAAGTATTAAATGAAATAGGAAAAGAACTTGAAGAAAAATATAAAGTTAAATATTTATATTCTGATTTCAAAAAGAAAGAAGGATATAAACGTAGTATAGAACTATCAAAAATGTATAATTTATATAGACAAAATTATTGTGGTTGTATTTATTCAAAGAAAAACAGTTTAGAACAAAATAACTAAACTGTTTTTATATTAATCTTATTTCATTTTCAGAATAAAATGGTTTTTTCTTATTAATTCTATCAAAGAATAATATACCATTTAAGTGATCTATTTCGTGTTGAAATGCTATTGATAATTCTTCCCTTGCTCTAATTCTAATTTTGTTTCCATTCTCATCATAACCTTCAACTGTTACTCTTGCGAATCTAGGAACATGTCCTTCTACATCTCTATTAACACTTAAACATCCTTCACCAGCTTCTGCTGCAATAATCTCTTCAGTATTACTTACTATTTTAGGATTAATAACAACATAATTATCAAATTTACCGTCTTCATATTCATGTACGATTATTATGATTCTTTTGCTTAATCCAAGTTGTGGGAAAGCAAGCCCCATACCTGGTCTTAAATCATATTTTTTTTCATATTCTTCGATTTGACTATATGTTAATTGATCAATAGAATTTTGTATCAGTTTTTTATCTTCTTTAGTTAAAGGAAAAATAACTTCTTTAGCAGTTTCACGTAAAATTTTTTCTTTTTCATCTAAAATATTTAATTTTTTAAACATAGAACCAACTCCAGAAGATATTGTATCATAAAATTATATAAAATAAAAGAAACTTCGAAATAATCGAAGCTTTTTTATTAACGATTAGGTCCAGGATTAAAAGCGCGAGCACCAATTACTATAACTAATAATATAAATAAAACTAATATAATTGCTGCTCCATATCCTGTTCCATATCCACCGCCTGAATAGCCACCACATGGTTGGCCGCAACCATATCCTTGGTATCCACCATAATAATACATATTAATACCTCCATTCTCTAATATAGTTTATTAATATTAATAAAAAATTGTTATATAAAATGTCTATTTTTTATTTTTTTATACATATGTTATATTTGAATAAAATAAAAAATGTGATATTATATCTATAGTAGGTGATTATAAATGAAAGGTATTAGAGGAATCTACAAAGATATGGATAAATCATTATTATTTTCAACCATTGGATTATTTATATTTGGTTTGTTTAATATAGTAACTGCATCTAGTAGTGAAGCTGTAGAAAGATATGGAGTTTCTATATTTTATTATTTTTCAAAGCAACTAATAATATTGGGTGCTGGATTTATTGCTTGTCTTTTTATTTTAAGAACCAATTTGTTTTCTTGGAATAGGAACACTACTTGTATACTTACTTCTTTATGGATCATTAAATAGAGGTGCGAAAAACTGGATTAGCATAATGGGATTTACATTTCAACCAAGTGAATTTGCAAAACCAATCATCATTGTATGTTTAGCACTTATATTTGATAAATATTACAAATTTTTAAGAAATAAAAATCTTAAACATTATAATGTTATAGGATTGATACTTTTTGTAGGATTAATGATACCTGCAATAATATTTTTACAAAAAGATTTAGGTACAATGCTTATAATAGTAGCAATATTTTTTGTAATGTTTTTTGCAAGTCCAATACTAAAACCAGAAAAAATAAAAGTAATTGGCCTATTAGCAATACTATTTTTATTTGCAATCTTAATTATGAAATCAGTAACGGGACATGTTCTATCAGAGGCACAAATGGCACGTTTTAATTATTTTAATCCATGTAGCAATTATGAAACAGGTGGATATCAAATATGTAATGGATTTATTGCTATTAATAACGGTGGTTTACTTGGTAATGGAATTGGGAATAGCAAACAAAAATATTCTTATATACCAGAACCTCATACAGATATGGTTTTCTCAATAATAGCCGAGGAACAAGGATTTTTAAAAGGAACACTTATATTGATAGCTATGTTTTATGTTGTATATAAAATACTTAAAATTTCAGCTAATGCATCTACAATAAGAGGAAAATATATATGCTTAGGTGTTGCTACATACATATTTATGCATATGCTTGTTAATTTAGGTGGATTATTTGCACTAATACCACTAACAGGTGTCCCATTACCATTTTTAAGCTATGGTGGTTCGTTTACACTATCATTAATTATTTCTTTATCAATAGTTCAAAGAGTTAATATAGAAACAAGAAGAAAATTAATCAAAGTATAAAATATCAAAATTTGATATTTTTTTTCATTTTAAAAGGAATTTAAAAATTAATATTGTAAATATAAGTAGGAGGTGATAATTATGATAGAGAAATTAGTAAAGTATAAACATATTTTTATTTCATTATTTATATTTATAATCTTAATTATGATATTATTTATAGGCTTATTTTCTAAAAACACTAAAAATGAATTTGTATACGCTGAAGAAATAGAAACTAAAGAAAATGATCAAAATGTTACAATAAAAGTAGATATTAAAGGAAGTGTTAAAAATCCAGGAGTTTATCAAATGAAAGAAAATGATAGAGTAATTGATGTAATAAATATAGCAGGTGGGCTATTAAAAGAAGCAGATACTAGTTTGATAAATTTAAGTAAAATAGTAAAAGATGAAATGGTAATTAAAGTATATAATAAAAATGAAATAAAAAAGCTTGATAATAAAGAAACAATAATTAAATACATTGAAACAGAATGCAATTGTGAAGATAAAATTAATGATGCTTGCATAAATAATGATGTTAATATAACTGAAACAAAAACCGAAAATAAAAAAATTTCGATTAATACTGCAACAGATAGTGAATTAGATTCTCTACCAGGCATAGGGTTATCAAAAGCAAAAGATATAATTAATTATAGAAATAATAATGGTAACTTTAAAACAATAGAAGATATTAAAAATGTAAGTGGAATAGGTGACTCATTATTTGAAAAAATTAAAGATTTTATTACTACTTAAAATATTATTTTTATGTATTAGTATAACATTAATTATAGTTAAATTTTTAACATTTAAAACAAAACCTCTTCCTAATAAAAATGAATTTATAGGAGAAATATTAGACGTTAAAATAAAAAATGAAAAAATAACTATAAAATTAAATACAGATGAAAAAATATTAATAAATTATTATATAAAAAAAAATGAAAATTATTCTAACCTAAAAATAGGAAGTATTATCAAAGTTGAAGGAAAGTTAGATTATCCTAAAAAAAATACAAATTTTAATTTATTTAATTATAAAAATTATTTATTAAGTGAAAAAATATATTTTGTATTAACTGCAAATAAAATAACATATATAAAAGATACTGATAATATATTTTTTAAAGCAAAAAATTTATTAATAAATTATATAAATAATTTTAAAACCAAAGATTATTTATATACATTTATATTAGGAAATACAAGCTTATTAGAACAAGATACCAAAAAAAGTTTTCAGAATAATGGAATAAGTCATTTATTTGCTGTATCAGGAATGCACATTACATTAATATCAACACTACTTATGTATTTATTAAAAAAAATAACAAAAAATCATGATATAAGTTATATAATAACAATTTTTATTTTATTGTTTTATACTTTTATAACAAATTTTTCATCATCAATATTAAGAGCATTTTTATTGTTTTTATTAATTTATATAAATAAAAAATTTAAATTCAATTTAAAAACTATAGAAATAATAATGTTAATATTGTTAATTTTGTTAATGTATAATCCATTTTATATATATAGTATAGGATTTAAATTTACTTTTATAATTTCAATAATACTTATATTATTTTCTAAGAAAATTAATAATTTTAAAAACTATTTTTCAAAATTATTAATGACATCATTAATATCTTTTTTTATAAGTTTACCAATAGTTATTAATAACTTTTTTGAAATCAACCTAATTAGTCCATTATTAAATCTTATATTTGTACCATTTATTTCTATAATTATTTTTCCATTTTCATTAATAAGTTTGATATTTCCTTTTTTAGATAATATATTTTATATAATTGTTAAATTTATGGAAAATATTTCTATTTATATAAATAATACTTTAAGTATAAATATAATAATTGGAAAAATGAATTTAATAATGATTGTCATATATTATTTATTAACATTAATATGTTTAAATAAAGTTTTAGTAAAAAAATATATCTATGTTTTACCAATTATAACTTTAATTCTAATTTATTCAAATATTAATTATTTTAATAAAAATCTAATTGTTACTATGCTTGATGTAGGTCAAGGCGATTCTTTGATGATTGCTTTTCCTAATAATAAAGGTAATATTCTTATAGATACAGGAGGGATAGTTAATTTTACTAAAACTAATTATGAAATATCAACATCAACAATAATTCCATATTTAAAGTCAATTGGAATAAAAAAAATTAATTATTTAGTTTTAACTCATGGAGACTTTGATCACATGGGAGAGGCGGTCAATTTAGTTAATGGCTTTAAAGTAGAACAAGTAGTATTTAATTGTGGAGAGTTTAATGACTTAGAAAAAGAATTAATTAAAGTATTAAATCAAAAGAAGATAAAATATTATTCATGTGTTAAAGAATTAAATATTGATAATAACAAGTTATATTTTCTTCAAACGAAAAAATATGACAATGAAAATGATAATTCAAATGTTATTTATACAGAGCTTAATGGTTATAAGTTCATGTTTATGGGAGATGCAGGAGTAGATAAAGAAAAGGATATATTAGATAAATATAATCTATCTAACGTTGATGTATTAAAAGTAGGACATCATGGAAGTAAAACAAGTAGTAGTAAAGAATTTATTGATGAAATAAATCCTAAATATGGGATTATTAGTGTTGGCAAGAATAATAGATATGGGCATCCGAATAAAGAAGTATTAAATAATCTAGAAAACTCTAAAATATATAGAACAGATCAAGATGGAAGTATTATGTTTAAGATAAAAAATGATAAATTAGAAATAGAAACATGCAGTCCGTAAAAATTTTCGACATTGTCGAAAAATTTAGAAAGGAGTAAGATATGAACTATTACAACGAGATAAAAAATAAGTTAATAGATAATGAAGTTTATTCAAATGTAAAGGACTATTCGAAAGAAAGACATAAAGTTATTACATATTTTGAAATAGGGAGATTATTAACTGAGGCTGGAGGAAAATATGGAGATAATGTTATAGATGAATACTCTCAAAAATTAGTTGTTGAAGTTGGTAAAAAATATAATAGAAGAACATTATTTAGAATGAAACAATTATACAATATATTTAGTAATGAAAAAGTGTCCACAGTGTGGACACAATTGACATGGAGTCATTTAAGATTATTATTCAGTTTAGAAACTGATTCTATGAATTATTATATTAAAGATACAATAAATAAAAATTTATCAGTTAGAGAATTAGAATTTAAGATTAAATCTAATGAATATGAAAGATTACCCATTGAAACTAAAAACAAATTAATACTTGATGATGAAATTGAAACAACAGATTTAGTCCCCAATCCCATATTAATTAGAAATAAGAATAATATTGATATAGCCACTGAAAAAGCGTTACATAATTTAATATTAGAAGATATAGAATCATTTATGAAAGAACTCGGTAATTTATTTGCTTTTATGGGTAGTGAATATAAAATTAAAATAGGTGATAGAAATCATTATATAGATTTGTTATTATTTAATGTAAAATTTAATTGTTATGTAGTAACCGAATTAAAAGTAACAGAATTTAAAGTTGAATATATATCACAAGTTCAAAAATACATGAACTACATAGATAAACATATAAAAGAAATAAGTAACAATAATACAATAGGAATATTAATATGTAAAAGAGAAAATAGATTTGTAATAGAATATTGCTCAGATGAGAGAATTGCTGTTAGAGAATATGAATTAGTATGATATAATATAGATACTGGATGGTGTTATATGAAAATTGAAGAGTTAAAAGAATTAAAAGAAAAAGTAGAACAATTAATAAAAAAAAGAAATGAAGTATTAGAGATTCAAGAAGAAATAAAAAAATTAGAAGAAACAGATGAAATTAAAAAATATTTAAATTTATTAAATTTATTCAAAGAAAAAACAACAGGAAGAAATACTGGAATTGAAAAATTTACTAACAAAAAAATTATTGATATTGCAGTAAGTAATACAACAATAACTCCTGATGAGGAAATGTATGTATATATAGGAACGTATAAGTATAATAATGAAATTGACATTGTTCATGGCTCTTGTGATATTTTAGTAAGTAGGAATGACCATAAAGCAAATTATGTTCTATATCAAAACTTAGAAGCTAAATATTATGAAACTGTTCAAATTCCATATACAAAAGCTGACGAATTTGAGTCTACTCATAAAATAATATTTCCACAAAACGTTGCAAATAAACAAAGATATTTTTATGATTTACAATCTGAATATTTTGAAACAATGGTTTTTGAATCTCCTGAAAAAGCAAAAGAGAAAGTTAATAGATTAATAAGAAAATAGTATTAGTAAATTGAGGCTTAGAAATAAGTCTCTTTTATATAACATTATATTTGATTAAATTCGTATGCATAAACATATGTCACTACATGGAGACTTTGATCACATGGGCGAGGCAATAAATTTTGTTAATAATTTTAAAGTAGACAAAGTTATTCTTAATTGTGGTTCTTATAACGATTTAGAAAAAGATTTAATTAAAGTATTAGATAAAAATGAAATAGATATTATTCGTGTATTAAAGAACTAAATATCGATAACAACAAATTATATTTTTTAAATACAAAAAAATATAATAATGAAAATGATAACTCAAATGTTATATATACAGAATTATATGGTTATAAGTTTATGTTTATGGGAGATACTGGAGTAGAAAAAGAAAAGGATATTCTTAATAAGTATAACTTATCTAATATTGATGTACTTAAAGTAGTGCATTATGGAAGTAAGACAAGCAGTAGTAAGTCTTTTATAAATGAAGCAAATCCAAAGTACTCAATAATTAGTGTTGGAAAAAACAATAGATATGGTCATCCAAATAAAGAAGTATTAAATACTTTAAAATACTCTAAAATTTATAGGACGGATCAAGTTGGTAGTATTATGTTTAAAATTAAAAATAACAAATTAAAAATTGAAACTTGTACGCAATAGAAAGGAATAATATGAATTATTATAATGAGATAAAAAATGAATTAATAAATAATGAGATAAATAGGAAAGTCAAAAGTTACTCGATTAATAAAAGCGATTTAAATACTTATTATAATGTTGGTAAATTATTATTAGATGCAGGAAATAAATATGGAGAAAATATTATTAAAGAGTATTCAATAAGATTAACTGAAGAATTAGGTTCAGGATACAGTCAAAGAAATTTGAGAAATATGAGACAATTTTATAAAGTATTTCAAAAATGGCAGACAATGTCTGCCAAATTAAGTTGGAGTCATTATTGTGAAATTCTTTGGTTTGAGGAAAATAAATTTCACTATTATGCTAAGATAGCTGAATCAAGTAATTTATCAATTAGACAATTAAGAGAAAGAATAAAAGCTAATGAATATGAAAGATTACCAGAACATACTAAAAATAGATTAATGATTCAGAATGAGTCTAATATTATTGATTTTGTAAAGAGCCCAATTATGATTAAAAATAACAATAAGTATGGTATATTTTCAGAAAAAGTATTACAAAAACTAATCTTAGAAGACATTTCATCATTTTTAGAAGAATTAGGAGAAAGTTTTACTTTTATTAAAAATGAATATAAAATCAAAATTAATGGTAGATATAACTATATAGATTTACTTTTATATAATATAAAATACAAGTGTTATGTAGTAATAGAATTAAAAGCTACTGAGTTAAAGAAAGAACACACAGGCCAAATTATGACTTATATGAATTACATTGATAAAAATGTTAAAACTATTGAAGAAAATAGCACAGTAGGTATTATTATTTGTAAACAAGATAATGAGTATGTCATAAAATATTGT
>QWBY01002016.1_pt1 | contig 11945 bp, 10 predicted proteins | sample 1972471 | NCBI WGS metagenome assembly QWBY01 (sample SAMN09866722, study PRJNA288562) | Human gut metagenome isolate term6_stool, whole genome shotgun sequencing... | reverse complement strand
CAATCTGGAAACATATCAAATTGATGATTCTAAGATTGAAAAAGCTATAACTTCTCGTACAAGAGCTATACTTATAGTACATCTCTATGGTCAGTGTGCGTATACTGAGAAAATAGGAGAATTATGTGAAAAATATAATCTTAAGCTTGTAGAAGATAATGCGCAGGCACATGGCTGCAAATTTAATGGGAGAATGACAGGCTCGATAGGCGATGCTGCAGGGCATAGCTTTTATCCGGGTAAAAACTTAGGTGCATTAGGGGATGCAGGAGCTGTGACAACGAATGATGATGAGTTGGCACATATAGTAAGGTCGGTTGCTAATTACGGATCTGCAAAGAAATATGTTTTCCAATATGTAGGGCGTAATAGTCGTCTTGACGAAATTCAGGCAGCTATTCTTGATGTTAAACTCCGTTATCTTGATAATGATATACAATTAAGAAAAGAAGTTGCAAAATATTATATAGAAAACATTGAGAATCCAGCGATTATTTTGCCAATTGTGAAAGATTGGAATGCACATGTATTTCATCTTTTTACAATTCGTTGTGCAGATCGTGATGGCTTGCAACAATATTTAGCAGAGAATGATATTCAAACTAATATCCATTATCCTATTCCTCCTCATAAACAAGAATGCTATAAAGAATGGAATGATCTTAGCTTTCCAATTACAGAATTGATTCATGCTGAAGAATTGAGTATTCCAATGAGTCCTGTTATATCTATGGAAGAGGTTGAAAGGGTTGTAAAAGTGTTGAATGCTTGGAAGTAATAATCTTATGATGAAGAAAAAGACTATTTGGTTCATAAATAAAGATGCAGCACCTATTGAATTTTATGGCACTCATTTGAGAACAATAAAGTTGGCACAATATTTTCAATCAGAAGGCTATAATGTGAAATTGTTTTGTTCTAGTTATGTTCACAATAGAAACTTATGTTTGTCTGACTCTAATAAGACATTTGAAGAGAAAACTTATGATAATATCCCTTTTGTTTTAGTAAATGCAGGTTGTGGATCTACTAATGGGATAAGAAGGATTATATCATATTTTAGGTTTGCGGTTAAATTATTCATCCATAGAAAACAATTTGAGAAACCGGATGTGATAATTCATACATCTCGTATTCCTTTTGATATTCCAATTTATCAACTTGCTAAAAAGGTAAAAGCAAAATATATCGTGGATGTTACAGATTTATGGCCTGATTCATTCGTAAGCTTAGGCTTATTGGGAAAAAATAATCCATGCGTGAAAATTGCTTATTGTTTAGAACGATATATTTATAGTAAAGCAGACAACGTTGTTTTTTCTATGCCTGGTGCAGTTAATTATGTGAGAGAAAACGGATGGGATAGTGATCAGGGGGGGACAATTGATTTAAATAAATTGCATTATATAAATAATGGTATTGATTTGTCTGAGTTTAATGTTAACATGCAAAGATACAAAATAGAAGATTTTGATTTGGCAAACGATAAAACTTTCAATATTATTTATCTGGGAAGCATTCGATTGGCAAATAATCTTAAACTGCTTATAGATTCAGCTAAAATATTGCAGAATAATAGTGTGCAGGTCTTGATTTATGGTGATGGTGAGGATAGGGCTTTTTTAGAGCATTATTGTGAAGAACAACAGATTACAAACGTAAAATTTAAAGCAAAATGGACATCACCTGAGTATGTGCCATATATACTTTCAAAAGCAGATGTGAATGCTCTGAATTATTCTACTAATTTCGGGAAGTATGGTGGCAGTATGAATAAGATGTTTTTGGGACTGGCAAGTGGTAAACCATTATGTTGTAATGTAGGAATGCCATACAGTATCATATTAGAGGAGGGTGTCGGCATAGACTGTAAGTTAACTGATCCGCAGGATTATGCCGCTGCTATACTTTCGCTTAAAAACTTGCCTTCTGATGAGTATCAGACAATATGTAATAAAGCGAAAAAAGCAGCCGAAAAATATGATTATGCGAAACTATGCGTGAAATTTAAAGATGTCTGTAATTTGTAAATTGTTAGTAAAAAGATAATTAGTAAAAAACATGAAAATAACTTTAATTGGTGCGTCAGGTTTTGTCGGGACTCGTTTGATTACACTTTTGAAAAAAGCACAAAGATATGAGATGTTGAATATTGATTTGCAACAAAGTCGTTTCTTTCCAGAAGTTACAGCAATTGGTGATGTACGTGATCAGGATTATTTAGATAAGAAATTGGAAGGGGCTGAATGTGTTGTTTTATTAGCAGCACAGCATCGGGATGATGTTGTTCCGGTATCTCTTTATTATGATACAAATGTAGGTGGTATAGAAAAGACATTAAAAGCAATGGAGAAAAATAATATAAAACGAATCATTTTTTTTCATCTGTTGCAGTATATGGTCTAAATAAAAAGAATCCAAATGAAGAATATCCGGCAGATCCGTTTAATCACTATGGGAAAAGTAAATGGCAGGCAGAGCAAATTTTGCATGAATGGTATAAGTTACATCCGGATTGGAATATTGATATTATTCGTCCAACAGTCATTTTTGGAGAACGTAACAGAGGCAATGTGTACAATTTATTAAAGCAAATTGCGAGTGGAAAGTTTCTAATGATTGGTTCTGGAAACAATAAAAAGTCAATGGCTTATGTCGGTAATGTTGTTGCTTTTGTAAAATACATGATTGATGAGGTTCGGACAGGTTATAATGTGTTTAATTATGTTGACAAGCCGGATTTTACAATGAATGAACTAGTGGCTCATGTGAGCAAAGTTATGAATAAACATATTCCGGCTACTCATTTCCCTTATTGGTTGGGCATGATAGGAGGATATTGTTTTGATATATTTGCTTGCATTACTCGTAAGAAATTGGCAGTAAGTTCTGTGCGTGTGAAGAAGTTTTGTGCAACAACTGAATTTGATGCTGCTAAAATACATTCTTCTGTTTTTAAAGCTCCTTATTCTTTAGGAGAGGGGCTGGCAAGAACTTTAGAGTTTGAATTTATATACCCCCCTACAGATGATATTACTTTTAAAAGTGAATAAGATGATAAGAATATGGAAAAAGTAAATAAACTAATATGTGTGATATTGTTGTCTTTTTTATTAGCAGCATGTCAATCTTATAAAAAGGTACCTTATTTGCAAGACGTGGAAGCAGTCAATCAAGCTACTCAGCAGGAAACTCTTTATGATGCAAAGATCATGCCGAAAGATTTATTGACAATTGTGGTTTCGTGTACCAGTCCGGAACTAGCTGCACCCTTTAACTTGACAATTGCCAGCCCGTCTAATTTATCAATACAGTACACTACTACTCAGCCTGTGTTACAACAATATTTGGTTGACAATGAAGGGAAAATATCTTTTCCAGTATTAGGAGCACTGACAGTTGGAGGGCTTACAAAGAAACAGGCAGAGCAGTTAATCGTTGATAAATTGAAGCCTTATATGAAAGAAAATCCTATTGTTACAGTACGTATGGTAAATTATAAGATATCAGTCATTGGAGAGGTTGCTCGACCGGGTACATTTACTATTTCTAATGAGAAGGTGAATCTATTGGAGGCATTGGCCATGGCTGGTGATATGACGGTATACGGTCTTCGTGATAATGTGAAGCTGATTCGTGAGGACGCAAATGGCAAACAGCAAATTGTCACTTTGGATTTAAATAATGCCGAAACGATTCTTTCACCTTACTATTGGTTACAACAGAATGATATTGTTTATATAACTCCCAATAAAGCAAAGGCTCGAAATTCTGATGTGGGCAATAGTACCAGCCTCTGGTTCTCCGCTACCTCTATCTTGGTATCCGTTGTCAGCCTATTAGTAAACATCTTAAAATAACGATTTGCAATGAAAGAAACAGAATTCAACGGAACACAAGAGCCTAAGGAAGAAAGTATAGATGTCAAGGAACTGCTGTTTAAGTATTTGCTCCATTGGCCTTGGTTTGTGGGGGCGGTTGTGGTATGTTTGATTACAGCATGGGTCTATTTGTATATAGCTACTCCTGTGTATAACATATCTGCTACGGTTTTAATAAAGGACGATAAAAAGGGAGGTAGTGCCGGAATGCTTTCTGGGCTAGAGAGTTTGGGATTGGATGGTTTGATGTCTTCTTCACAGAATATTGATAACGAGATTGAAGTGCTCCGTTCCAAGACTATCGTCAAAGAAGTGGTTGAAGATTTGGGCCTCTATATTTCTTATACGGATGAGGATGAATTTCTTTCCAGGAATATGTATAAAACTTCACCAGTACAAGTGAGCATGACTCCGCAGGAGGCCGATTTATTGGAGAAACCGATAATTGTGGAGATGATATTGCAACCACAAGGAAGTCTGGATGTGAATGTGAAGCTTGGCGATGATGAATATCAGAAACATTTCGAAAAGTTACCGGCTGTTTTTCCTACCGATAAAGGAACATTGGCTTTTTTCCTGACACCGGATTCTGTATTATCTAAAAAAATATTGGAAAAAAATACAGATTCAGAAAAGACTACACGTAATATTACAGCAACAATTAATAAGCCTTTGGCTGTAGCGAAAGGGTATTGCAAAAATATGACTATTGAGCCTACTTCCAAAACCACTTCTGTGGCTGTCATATCATTGAAAAACTCAAATGTACAACGCGGCAAGGATTTTATCAATAAGTTATTGGAGATGTATAATATCAATACGAATAATGATAAGAATGAAGTGGCACAGAAAACAGCAGAATTTATCAATGAACGTATTAGTATTATCTCCAAAGAACTGGGTAGTACGGAAAAGGATCTGGAAAGTTTCAAACGTGGGGCGGGTATTACGGATTTGACCAGTGATGCACAAATAGCTTTGACGGGTAGTGCTGAATATGAAAAGAAGCGTGTGGAGAATCAAACCCAGATTAATTTGCTGCAGGATTTGCAAAAATATATGCAAAATGAAGGTTATGAGGTTTTACCTAGTAATATCGGATTGCAGGATGTGAATCTTGCGGCTGCCATCAACCGTTATAATGATGTGCTTGTTGAGAGAAAACGTTTGCTGCGTACATCAACGGAGAATAATCCTACCATTATAAACTTGGATACAAGTATTCATGCCATGAAAGAGAATGTACAAGTATCTTTAGACAGGGTTTTGCGTGGATTGTTGATTACAAAGGCAGATTTGGATCGTGAAGCGAATCGTTATTCCCGTCGTATTAGTGAGGCACCTGGTCAGGAGCGTGAGTTTGTGAGTATTGCTCGCCAACAGGAGATAAAGGCCGGACTTTATTTGATGCTTCTTCAGAAGCGTGAAGAGAATGCGATAACTCTGGCTGCTACAGCCAATAATGCGAAGATTATAGATGACGCTATAGCAGATGATACTCCTGTATCTCCTAGAGGCAAGATAATTTATCTGGTTGCTTTAGTGTTAGGAATCGGAATTCCGGTGGGGATTATTTACCTGCTCGAATTAACCAAATTCAAGATTGAAGGTCGTTCTGATGTAGAAAAGCTTACTTGTGTGCCTATTGTTGGTGATATTCCATTGACTGATGAAAAGCAGGGTGCTATTGCTGTATTTGAGAATCACAATAACTTGATGAGTGAAACTTTCCGCAATATCCGAACGAATCTTCAGTTTATGCTTGAAAATGACAAGAAGGTGATTCTGGTTACTTCTACGGTTAGTGGTGAGGGTAAATCTTTCATCTCTGGTAATCTTGCTATTAGTCTTTCTTTATTAGGGAAGAAAGTAGTAATCGTTGGTCTTGATATTCGTAAACCGGGCTTGAATAAGGTATTTAATATTCCGAGAAAAGAAGTTGGTATAACTCAATATTTGGCTAATCCGGAAAAGAACTTGATGGATTTAGTACAGCTTTCTGATGTAAGTAAGAATCTTTATATTCTTCCCGGTGGAACAGTTCCTCCTAATCCTACCGAATTATTGGCTCGTGATGGACTGGATAAAGCGATTGAAACTCTTAAGAAGAATTTTGATTATGTGATTCTGGATACAGCTCCTGTTGGTATGGTAACTGATACCTTGTTGATAGGACGTGTGGCTGACCTGTCTGTTTATGTCTGCCGTGCAGACTATACTCATAAAAACGAGTATACTTTGATTAATGAACTTGCTGAAAACAATAAATTGCCTAGCCTGTGTACTGTAATAAATGGTTTGGATCTGAAAAGAAGAAAATACGGTTATTATTACGGTTATGGTAAATATGGCAAGTTCTATGGTTATGGTAAGCGCTATGGTTACGGTTATGGATATGGAGAACATTTTCATGACAAGGAGTCATAAATTCAACCAATATAGCGGTTAATAAACTTTGATATAGAATTCGCCAATATATATATTTTATTGGTGATCGAGATTTTTTTAAGTTAATAATGTCATAGAGTACTTTTAATACTTTACACAAAAGTGAGATGGAACATGTAGGTCCCTAACTTCATGCTACACACATGAAGCACCCTACATTTTGTGGTCAGGAAATGTGCGGCGGTGTATTCCTGATCAACGCCCTCATGTCGGTGTAAATCCGATGTGATTTCTATTATATCAACTGTCTGTGAAGATCGTTGATATTTGAAATGATATTATCACTAGATAATATACAACTCAAAACGGGAGACAGCACTTTTGTTGTCTTCCGTTTTTATATTGAATACTTCTTCATTATAAATATTGGTACTTTATCGGGAGCTTACAAATACTCTTATTTTTATTTGCTGTTTTGGACATTTTAGCGTAACTTGCACACCTATTTTAAAGAATATTTTTTTTACAGGAGAATAACAGGTATGGATAATCATGTTGTAATAATGGCTGGTGGCATAGGGAGCCGCTTTTGGCCGATGAGCACTCCGGAATGTCCTAAACAATTTATTGATGTAATGGGATGTGGCCGGTCGCTGATTCAGTTGACGGCAGATCGTTTCGACGGTGTTTGTCCCAGAGAAAATATGTGGGTCGTAACTTCTGAAAAATACATTGATATTGTTCGGGAGCAGTTGCCGGAAATTCCGGAAAGTAATATTTTGGCGGAGCCTTGTGCGCGCAATACTGCGCCCTGCATTGCTTTTGCTTGCTGGAAGATCAAGAAAAAACATCCGAATGCTAACATTGTAGTAACTCCTTCGGATGCATTAGTCATTGATACGGGAGAATTCCGTAGAGTGATGGAGAAAGCCCTTCGTTTCACAGATGATGGCAGCGCTATTGTAACGATAGGTATCCGGCCAACTCGTCCGGAAACCGGATACGGATATATTGCTGCTGCCGATCACCTCCAGACAGATAAAGAGATTTATACAGTAGATGCTTTTAAGGAAAAACCGGATAAAGAAACTGCCGAAAAGTATCTGGCAGAAGGCAATTTCTTCTGGAATGCGGGAATCTTTGTATGGAATGTGCGTACTATTACTTCCGTGATGCGTGTATATGCTCCGGGCATCGCACAAATTTTCGATCGCATTTTCCCCGATTTCTATACAGAGAAAGAGAATGAAACAATCAAGAAGTTATTCCCTACTTGCGAAAGCATTTCTATCGACTATGCAGTGATGGAGAAAGCGCAGGAGATTTATGTACTTCCCGCTTCTTTTGGCTGGTCAGATCTGGGTACATGGGGAGCACTTCGCGGTTTGCTTCCACAGGATAAGTCTGGAAATGCAACCGTAGGAACCGATATCCGTTTGTATGAAAGTAAAAATTGTATTGTGCATGCCAGCGAAGAAAAACGAGTAGTTATTCAAGGCTTGGATGGATATATCATTGCAGAGAAAGATAACACATTATTGATCTGCAAGCTGGAAGAAGAGCAAAGAATTAAGGAATTCTCGAAATAAAATTTATTTCGAGAATTGATACTCATGTGGTGTCATTCCTGTCATTCGCTTAAAGAACTTCGAGAAAAAAGAAGGATTAGGGAAGTTCAATTCATCAGAAATTTGATAAACAAGCAGATTGCTATGTTTTAGCAATACTTTAGCTTCTAATATAATGGACTGGTTTATCCAGTCCATTACTGTTTGTTGACTGGTTTGGCGGATGATCGTATTAAGATAACGAGGAGTGAGACATAGCTTATCCGCATAAAAACTAACATTACGTTCTTTCTTGCTATAAGCATTGACTAAAGAAATGAAACGCTGGAAAATCTCTTCCTGATGTGTCTGACAGCTCTGTTCTTTTTGATTGTTGTTTTTGACAAGATATTCTATATTGCACAAAAGACTAATTAGTAGATATTGAATAGCTTCCCGTCGGAACGTCGGTTCTTGTAATATATTCCATATTAAAGCAAAATAACTCTTAAACAAGTCGTATTCATGTGAGGTCAGAGATAATATGAGGTTTTTCTGTAACTGTGAGAGATGAGTGAAGAAATTGTCTTTTCCGGCTATAGAAAGAAATTCCGCGTCCATGGCTACCATCTGCATATCAAAATCCGGAGAGACTTCTATAATCTGAAGAATGGAATTCGGAACAATTAATAGTAGCTTGTCCGGCTGAAAAGTTTCTTCTATCAGGTTGATTAATACGCGCGCATATCCCTGTTTGATAACTGCGATACGTCCCTCTTTGATACGATAAGGTTGATCTATTGTGATAAGATTGGATTCTATTTTGGCGAAGCTGTTTACGAATCCGAAATGCGGAGATATGAAACGAAATTCGTTAAATCGGACGATATCCGGATTTTCTAAGATTTCGAGACCTATATTTAATGGTATTTTCTTTTCCATCTTTATCTGTTTTTTCCGCCAAAGATAATAAAAATCAGCAAATAGCCTTTTATTCTTTCTCTTTATCGAACTATTGGAACATTTTTACTAACTATCGGAATGTGAACGTATCTTTGAAACCTCTATCTTTGTCTTTTGAAGAAATTAAAGAAATGATGTGTATGAAAAGAATGGTTTTCAGTTTCTCCTTTTTATTGTTTGTATCGGGAATAAATGCGCAGATAACGTTGGAAGAATGTCAACGGAAGACGCAGGAAAATTATCCGTTGGTACATCAGTATGGCTTGGTGGAGAAAACAAAGGAATATAATCTTGAGAATGCGGCAAAAGGATATTTGCCACAGTTTGCCCTTTCGGCTAAAGCTTCTTATCAGAGTGAGGTAACGGAAATTCCGGTGAAGCTTCCCGGAGTGGATTTGAAAGGAGTGCCGAAAGATCAGTATCAGGTGATGTTGGAGTTACAACAGAAAATCTGGGATGGTGGAGGAATCCGGACGCAGAAGAAACAAACGACTGCGGAAGCGGAGATAGAGAAAGAAAAACTGAATGTGGATATGTATGCGCTAAATAGTCGTGTAAATGACCTTTATTTTGGGATTCTTTTGTTGGACGAGCAACTGAAACAGAATGCATTGTTGCAAGATGAACTGGAGAGAAATTATCGCCAGATTACTGCCTACGTAGAAAATGGCATTGCCAATCAGGCCGATTTGGATGCTGTGAAAGTGGAGCAGTTGAACACAAAGCAGAAAAGAGTTGAACTGGTTTCATCGCGTATGGCGTATTTGAAGATGCTTTCACTTTTGGTAGGAGAGAAATTGTCGCAGGAAACGGTTTTGGAGAAACCTGTTCCTCAAGATGACATTTCGGCTGTCGGTGAGATTCGTCGTCCGGAATTATCTTTGTTCAATGCGCAAGGAGTAGGATTGCAAGTACAGGAGAAAGCTTTGAATGTGCGTCATCTTCCACAGTTCGGATTATTCGTGCAGGGAGCTTATGGAAACCCCGGATTGAATATGCTGAAAAATGAATTTTCTCCCTACTATATTGCGGGTGTTCGCCTTTCATGGAATTTTGGTAGTTTGTATACCTTGAAGAATGACCGGAAGGTAATTGAAAATAAACGCCGGCAATTGGATAATAACCGGGATGTGTTTCTGTTTAATACAAGATTGGAGATGACACAACAAGATCAGGCCATCCAATCATTGGAAAAGCAAATGCAGGATGATGATGAGATTATCCGTTTGCGTACCAATATTCGCAAATCGGCAGAGGCCAAAGTGGCGAATGGAACATTGACGGTGACCGAGATGCTTCGGGAATTGACCAATGAGAGTTTGGCACGTCAGTCGAAAGCGTTGCATGAAATTCAACGGTTAATGGGAATTTATCAATTGAAATATACTACGAATGATTAATATAACTTCTTTAGATATGGAACGAATGACAAAGATAGGAATGTATGGAGTGGCATTGATTATGTTGGCTGCTTGTGGTAAGGGAATACCCGGCTATGATGCAACCGGCACGTTTGAAGCCACGGAAGTGATAGTCTCTGCCGAAGCTGCCGGAAAGCTGTTGCGACTGGAGGTAGAAGAGGGGACAAGACTGAAAGCAGGTGAGGAGATTGGACTGGTGGATACGGTGCAATTGTATTTGAAGAAATTACAACTGGAGGCCAGTATGAAATCTGTGGAAAGCCAACGTCCGGATCTTGCTAAACAGATAGCTGCTACCAAACAGCAAATAGCAACAGCTGAACGTGAAAAGAAACGCGTGGAAAACCTGCTTGCTGCTGGAGCGGCGAATCAGAAACAGTTGGACGACTGGGATGCACAAGTCAAATTGCTTGAAAGGCAGCTTGTCGCACAGGAATCATCATTGCAGAATAGTACAAATAGCCTGATAGAACAAGGAAATTCGGTTGCCATACAAGTTGCACAGATGGAGGATCAATTAGCTAAATGTCATGTCCAGTCGCCTATTGAAGGTACCGTATTGGCAAAATATGCAGAAGCCGGTGAATTGGCGGCAATAGGTAAACCGCTGTTTAAAGTGGCTGAAGTGGATCGCATGTATTTGAGGGCTTACATCACCTCCGAACAGTTGTCGCAAGTGAAACTGGGAGATGAGGTAACTGTGTATGCTGATTATGGAAACTCGGAGCAGAAAGCTTATCCGGGGGTAGTGACATGGATTTCCGACCGTTCGGAGTTCACTCCCAAAACGATTTTGACGAAAAACGAACGTGCTAATTTGGTATATGCAGTGAAAATTGCCGTGAAGAATGACGGAGCATTGAAGATTGGTATGTACGGAGGAGTGACATTGAAAAATTAAAAATTGAAGATTAAAAATTAAACGCAAGGGAATGGCAAAGGGAGAACCCATAGTGGTTGTGAAAGAAGTCGGCAAGAACTATGGAACAGTGGAGGCGCTGAAAGACGTTTCTTTCGTTGTGGAACGGGGAGAAATCTTTGGGCTGATAGGGCCTGATGGTGCCGGTAAGAGTTCCTTATTCCGTATTCTGACTACTTTGTTGCTGGCGGATAAAGGAACGGCCATAGTTGCCGGGCTGGATGTGGTAACGGATTATAAACAGATTCGTACGAAAGTGGGATATATGCCCGGTCGTTTTTCACTTTACCAGGATCTTTCGGTAGAAGAGAATCTGGAGTTTTTTGCTACCGTGTTCCATACGACAGTTCAGGAGAATTATGATTTAATTAAAGATATCTACCAACAGATAGAACCGTTCAGGAAAAGAAGGGCAGGGGCTTTGTCAGGTGGTATGAAGCAGAAACTGGCATTGAGCTGTGCTTTGATTCATAAACCGGATATTTTATTCCTGGATGAACCTACTACCGGAGTAGATCCCGTGTCGCGTAAGGAATTCTGGCAAATGCTCCGAAACTTACGGGAACAGGGTATTACCATTGTCGTTTCTACTCCTATCATGGATGAGGCCCGGCAATGTGACCGGATTGCTTTCATCAATCATGGACAGATTCATGGCATTGATACCCCGGAACGTATTCTTCATCAATTTGCGTCTATCCTTTGCCCTCCTTCTTTGGAGCGGGAGGAAGTGAAGCATGAAGTAGCTCCGGTCATTGAAGTGGAACAGTTGACAAAATGTTTTGGAGATTTTACTGCAGTAGATCATATCTCCTTTCAGGTGAAT
>QWBY01003498.1_pt1 | contig 11961 bp, 15 predicted proteins | sample 1972471 | NCBI WGS metagenome assembly QWBY01 (sample SAMN09866722, study PRJNA288562) | Human gut metagenome isolate term6_stool, whole genome shotgun sequencing... | reverse complement strand
TGATAAGGTCCTTGCTGAGGCTAAAAAATTAGTTGAAGTAGAATATGAAGAGCTAGAGCCAATTTCTTCTATCGAAGAAGCAGAAGATCCAGAAGCTCCTTTTATCCATCCTACAGGTAATCTCTGCCAAGAAAGGCATGTCAGCCGTGGCAATGCGGAAGAAGCCTTCAAGAAGTGTAAGTATGTAGTGGAAGAGACCTACACGACTCCTTTTACCGAGCATGCCTTCCTAGAGCCTGAATGTGCAATCGCTGAGCCAATGGGAGATGGAGTGAAGATTTATACCACAGACCAATCGGTTTATGACACTAGAAAAGAGACTCTTATAATGTTTGGCTGGGAAGACCAACCAGAAAGAGTTGTAGTAGAAAATAAGCTAATAGGAGGAGGTTTTGGGGGCAAGGAAGACGTATCTTGCCAGCACCTTGCGGCCCTTGCAGCTTACAAATTTAAGGAAAGGGTCAAGATTAAGTTTAGCCGTGATGAATCCTTGAAGTTCCATCCGAAAAGACACCCCATGATAGGAACCTTCAAGTTAGGTTGTGACGAAGAGGGCAATTTCCTTGCTATGAAGGCAACAATCAAGATGGACACAGGAGCCTACGCTTCCCTTTGTGGACCAGTTCTCGAGCGTGCCTGTACTCACTCTGTAGGACCTTACCATTACGAAAACACCGAAATCGATGGCTATGGATATTATACAAATAACCCTCCAGCAGGAGCCTTTAGAGGATTTGGAGTTTGCCAATCGAACTTTGCCTTCGAGAGTAACATCAATCTCTTGGCAGAAAAGGTCGGCATTTCTCCTTGGGAAATAAGATACAAAAACGCCATTAGACCTGGCGAAATCCTTCCTAATGGACAGATCGCAGACTCTTCTACTGCCCTTGTCGAAACTCTAGAGGCGGCTAAGGAAGTCTTTGAGGAAAACGAGGACAGGGCAGGGATTGCCTGTGCTATGAAAAATGCAGGTGTCGGTGTAGGTCTACCTGATAAGGGTAGGGCAAAGATTGTCGTAGAAGATGGAGTGGTGAGAGTATATTGTGCTGCAAGTGATTTGGGTCAAGGAGCGCAAACTGTCTTTAAGCAAATGGTCCTAGATATATTATGTCTACGTCCAGATCAAGTTGAGATAATCCATCCAAACTCAGCCAACTCACCAGATTCTGGTACATCATCAGGATCTCGTCAGACCTTGATCTCTGGTGAGGCCATAAAGAAAGTTTCTGAAAAGCTTAAGAAGGACTTAGACGAGGCTAATGATATAAATGAGCTTAATGGCAAGGAATACTTCCACGAATATTTCGATCCTACCGATCCACTGGGCTCAGAAAAGGAAAATCCAGTAAGCCACATAGCTTACGGTTTTTCTACAAATGTGGTAATATTAAATGATGACGGGACTATTAGAAAAGTCTTTGCCGCAACCGATGCCGGCAAGGTCATAAATCCTAAGGCAATCGAAGGCCAGCTTGAGGGAGGAATTGTAATGGGTCTAGGCTACGCCCTTACAGAAAATTTCAAGCTAGATAGATCCAAGGTCAAGGCCAAATATGGAACGCTTGGCCTTTGGAGAGCGCCAATGATTCCAGAAATAGAGACTGTCTTTGTAAGTAAGCCAGACGATGAATTGCTAGATAGGGCCTTTGGTGCCAAGGGAGTAGGAGAGATTGCGACAATTCCAATAGCTCCAGCAGCCCAAGGAGCCTATTACAAGCTTGATGGAATCCTAAGACGTGATTTCCCAATGGCTGATACGGCTTATAGCAAACCAAGGAAGAAATTCGATGCTTAAAATAGAAGAAATATTTGATATTCAAAAAAATGATATAATTTCAATAACAGGATCTGGGGGCAAGACGAGTCTTATGGCTTATCTTGCCCTTAGCTTGTCCAAAAAGGGCAGGGTCCTTATGACGACTTCTACCAAAATCGCCCTTCCTAAAGATCCAGCCTACACGACCTATACTTCCTTTGATTCTTATGTAAGTGATAAGTCAGATAGGATAGTATGTTTGGGAGAAGAAGTTTCAGGCAAAGGGAAGCTAAAAAGTGTGGGATATGATAATCTTAAGGAAATTCTTGATAATTTTGATTATGTCTTGATAGAAGCAGACGGTTGTAGAAATCTTCCCCTTAAGTTTTGGTATGATTACGAGCCTGTAATATATGATTTTACGACAAAAGTTATAGGGGTTTTGCCTATTAAGATCATAGGACGTGAGCTTAAGGAAGATTTTACTTATAATTATGAAGGCTTTTCAAAAAATATAGGGACTGGTATCATAGATTCTAAGATGATAAGAAGATTAATCGCTTATGATAAGGGCTTCTACAAGGGATTTGATGGAGGGAAATATCTATTCCTAAACCAGGTAGAAAGCGAGAAGGACTTTGCAAATGTCCGTGAAATTAGGGAAAATTTTGATTTTTCTGATATTAAATTGTCCTATGGATCGATCAAGGAGGGAAAGTTTTATGAAAATTAATGCTATACTAATGGCCTCAGGCCTATCCAAAAGGATGGGAGAAAACAAACTGATGCTAGAATTTAAGGGAAAGAAAATCTACGAACATACTCTAGATCTCTTGGAGGAAGTCGGATTTGATGATGTTATTGTTGCCTCCTCATACGAAGAAATCCTAGAAGATGCCAAGGCTAGAGGCTTTGTGGCTATTTGTAATACCGATAATGAGATCGGCAAATCTTCATCAATCAAGCTTGGTGTAAGGGAGACCGATGAAGACGCCAACATGATGTTTTTTGTGGCAGACCAACCTCTTCTTAGGAAAGAAACTTGCGAGAAACTAATCGAATCCTTTAAGGAAAGTAAGCTTATGACCTATCCTGTCGTAGGGATGAGAAGGGGAGCGCCAGTAATCTTTCCTGCTAGCTATAGAGAAAAGCTTTTAAGTCTTGAAGATGACCAAGGTGGGATGATTTTCGCAAAAGACGGTAAGACTAACAAGGTTCCAATAGAAAACGAAGACGAACTATTAGATATAGACACCCTAGAAGCCTACGAGAAATTAAGGCGTGACCATGAATAAGAATCTCGTAATAGTAAGGGGCGGAGGAGATGTCGCAACAGGGACTATCCAGAAGCTTAAGAGAGTAGGCTTTGACGTATTGGTCCTAGAAATCGAAAGACCAACCTGTATCAGAAGAAATGTCGCAGTAGCTCAGGCAATCTTTGAGGGAGAAATCCAAATCGAAGATATAGAAGCCATTTACTGCAAAGATAGGTCTCAAATAGAAAAAGCCTTTGCAGAAGATAAGATTGCTGTAACAATTGATCCTAAGGGAAAATTCATAGAAGAGATGGAGCCTATCTGTGTGATAGATGGGATCCTCGCCAAGAAAAACCTCGGCACCAAGAAGGACATGGCTCCTATAACCATAGGTCTTGGACCTGGTTTTTCTGCAGGTGAAGACGTGGACTTGGTCATAGAAACCAACAGGGGCCACGATTTGGGTAGACTAATATTTGAAGGACCTGCCGCCCTAAATACTGGTAATCCTGGTAATATCAACGGCTTTACTACAGAAAGAATCCTAAGATCTACAGGAGACGGTAGGCTTCATATCCTAAAAGATTTAGGCTCAGTTGTAAAGAAGGGAGAAGCGGTTGCGACAGTCTCCGGTAAGGAAATCTACGCTGGCCTTGACGGAATGGTTCGTGGTATGATCAATGAGGGAATCCAAGTGACTAAGGGGATGAAGGTCGGAGATGTCGACCCAAGAGTGATTCCTCGTAATGTGGGGACTATTTCTGATAAGGCTAGGCTAATCGGTGGAGGGAGTCTCGAGGGACTTCTCATAATGAAAAGAAGGAAGGGGCTATGAAGGCAGATATTTTAGAGAAAATTTACGAAGAAAACCAAAAGGGAAGGGATGCAGCCCTGGTATTTTTGATAGAAAACAAGGGCTCTACTCCTGGAGAAGATAACTCCCTAATGGCTGTTACATCAGCTGGTAAGTCCTTTGGTACAATCGGCGGAGGCAAAATTGAGGCTGATGTCATAAGAAGGTGTATGGAAGGCTTTGCTAAGGGAGAATCCTTCGAGTTTGACTACAATCTATCCCAAAATGGAGAGCTCAAGATGAGCTGCGGGGGAGATTCGAGAGGATTTGTAAAATACTTCAAGGCAGCCAATCGCCTTGTAATCTTTGGCGCAGGCCACATTTCCCAGAAGCTAGCGAGGATTGCTACAAAGACTAACTTTGAAGTTACAGTAATAGATGATAGAAGTGAGTTTAAGGATAGCCCCGACTTTAGTGAAATCAAGGAATATATGGCATCTCCAATCGAGGAAGCAGTAGGTAAAATCGACTTCGATAAGGATAAGACCTATATAGTCCTTTGTACCAGGGGACACGCCCATGATTCCAAGGCCCTTAGGGAAATCATAGGAAAGGACTTCCACTATCTAGGAATGATTGGCTCAAAGGCCAAGGTCGTAAGAGTCTTTAAAGAACTTGAAGAAGCTGGATTTAAGAGAGAAGACATGGATAAAATCTACACTCCTATAGGCCTTGATCTAGATAACGGTTCTGTAGAAGAGATTGCAATTTCAATTATGGCAGAGATTCTAATGATTAAAAATAAAAAGGCTGGTGAAATCCAAAAACTCCATTAAAATGCTAAAGATAATAATGCTAATAGCCTTCCTTACGGCAAGCATTTATAATTTTAGGTTGGGCTATTCGAATGAAATTAGAATTAAGATCAAGGCGACTTTTCTAATTATTATAGGAGCCTATTCTATTTTGATCCTTATAATGGCTGGGAAAAAGGATGGAAGTTTATTTGGATATATCCTAGCCCTATCGACAATCATACTTCTCCTAAGCAATATCCTAAGCCGAGGAACGAGGGAGGATGGCTTTGTCGTAATGAATGGAGCCAATCCCCTTCTGCTCCTTATAAAGCTAAGCGATGTCAAGGATATAAGCTTAGAGGAAAAGAAGGCAGGAATTAAGCTTACTATCAAGGCAAGGGGAACTTATTTTGTCGAATATTTTAAGAAGAAAGACATGAAAAAGCTTGAAGAATTTATTGCGGGCTTACAGAAGAAGTAAGGCTAAAAAGCTAAGTGAATAATAATTTCGCTTTTGGTTATAAATAGACTAGGAGGATATATGAAATTTTTACACACGATGATTAGAGTTAAGGACCTTGATAAGTCCTATAAGTTTTATACAGACGAGTTGGGTTTTGTTGAAAGTAGGAGAAAGGAATTTCCAGACAAGAAATTCGACCTTGTTTACCTAAAGCTTCCTGCTTCACCTGATTATGAATTGGAACTAACTTACAATTACGACCAAGAAGAAGCCTACGACCTAGGAAATGGCTACGGCCACATAGCAATCTCACACCCAGATATCAAGTCTTTTAGAAAAGAGTTAAGCGATAAGGGCTATGAAGTTACAGAACTTAGAGGCCTAAGCGACAATTCTGATAAGTACTTTTTCGTAACAGATCCAGATGGATACAAGATTGAAATTATACAGAAAAAATAATAAAAAAATTAAAAGGGCTGGCGGATTAAATCTGCTGGCCCTATTTGTATATTTGGGATATCTCTCTTAGGGCTAGGATTGCCCTATCGACTTCCTCACTCGTGTTGAAGTAAGAAAAGGAAAATCTCACTATGCCCTGTCTTTCTGTCCCAAAATGCCTATGGATTAGGGGAGCACAATGGGAACCGGGTCTTGTTTGGATATTGTAGTCTTCATCGAGGATGAGGGATATTTCATCTGAGGGAATATTTCCAATATTAAAGGAGACTAGGCCCGTTTTAAGACAGGCTGGGTCCTTGGAGTAGAATTTAAGTCCAGGGATTTCTTCAATCCCTAGGTAAAATCTTTTCGCAAGGTCTCTTACTTTTTTATTTATCTTATCAATGCCCTCGTCTAGGATGAAGTCGACTCCTGACTTTAGAGCGATTTGACCTAGGAAGTTGGCCGTTCCTGCTTCAAATATTTGGGGAAAGGAAGGGGGCATGGTTTCCCTGAAAGTATCTATCCCGCTACCTCCGGCAAATACTTGATCGAAAAGAAAGTTTCCGTTTTTAATTAGTCCGCCCGTCCCGCTTGGCCCGTAAAGGGATTTGTGTCCTGTAAAGGCAAAGAGTGAGTTTTCGTATTTTCCCATATCGATATCGATAAGGCCCAGGCTTTGGGAAGAGTCTACTAACATTATTAGATCATTTTCTCTGGCAAAGTCATAGATCCTGTCTAGGTCCTTGACATCTCCTAGAAGATTTGATGCGGAATTTATGACGAGAAATTTCGTGTTTTTTCTTAAAAGCTTGGGAAGGCTCTGGTATTTAATCTCGTAATTCTCATCAAAGTCTACAAAGGAAATATCAGCTCCCGTTTGATAGAGGGGGCGGAGGATAGAGTTATGTTCTGTAGTAGATGTGATGATGTGGTCATCCTTGTTTACCAAGGACTTGATGGCAAAGTTTAGGGCGAAGGTGGCATTTTCTGTAAGGAGGATATCTGAGGGATTTTTAATATGGCAAAGCCTAGCCAGGGACTTTTTTGTATCAAAGATTGCCATCATGGAGTTTTGACTAAGCATGTGGCCTGACCTTGATGGATTGCCGTAATTTCCAGAAGAGATTACATAAGAAAGCCTATCTGTCACAGCCTTGGGCTTGTGGATAGTAGTAGCAGCGTTATCAAAATACATATCTGGATATTACCCTCCTCCCATTTTTATCTCGCTCCATAAGGAAAATCCCATCATAATCACTTTTCTCTAGGATGGTTAGGGCCTTAGTTAAATCTTTTTCTCTTATCCTTAAAGCATAGCCACAGCCAGCATCGATTTCTGGAGGCAAGGGGATTAGCCTTGCCTTATCGAAATTCTTTAGCTTATAGAGGGCAGCTGCTGGGTCTTCGAACTTCTCGAAGGAGAAAAGGACGAAATTTTCTCCTAGCATGGACTAACTGTGTGGTAGCTTCTTAGGATTTCGACAATCTTATACATATTTGTAATCTCTCCTACAGCAAGTTTCTCTTTTAGCTTGTAATTTCCCAGGCAAAGGCCACAAGATAAGATCTCTACGCCCTTTTCTTCAAGGACCTTGAGGTCTTCTATGGTCTTTTCATTTGCCGCTGTAAGGAAGACTCCTCTGTTGTAGAAAATCACCTTTTCTGGAAGCTTATCTTGTTCTGTAAGGGCATAGATGAAACCTTCGAGTAGGCTTTTTGAGAAGTCCTCATCGCCCTTACCCATCCTATCGTCAGAGATTGCTACAACATAGGAAGAGCTATCGATTTTATTTCCTTCTTCTGAGACTTCGTTTTTGCTTTGGGAGTTTTTCTTAAGACTTACCCTGTAGATTCCGTCTTCGATTTTCTCAGAAGATGATTCTATTTTAAGTTCCTTGGCCATCTTGGCGAGATTTTGAGTTGCTACTTCGTTATCTACTAGGACTTCGAAGTCTACTTCTTTTGGATTTTCCTTGATTAACTTCTTTGTTTCAATTACTGGTATTGGGCAAACTTTGCCTAAACAATCAATTTTTTTCATAATAGCTCCTTTATTTTACGATTATCTTGTAAGATCTTTTCCTTTTAACTTGACCTATTTGATAGATTTCCAAATTATTTTCCCTAAAGTCTGTGATTATCTTATCTGCTTCTTCTGGACTTACCGAAATGCACAAGCCGCCTGATGTCTGCGGATCAAAGAGGACTTCCTCCATGGCAAAATCATCTATCATAAACTCTACATCGCCTTCGAGGTAGTTTCTGTTATTTTGCCCACCAGAAGTATAGAGAAACTCAGCGGCAAGCTTTTTAGCAGGAGATAGGACTGGGACCTTGGCGCTTTCAAGGATGATAGTAAAGTCGTCTCCTGCCATTTCTGAAAGATGGCCCAAAAGGCCAAAGCCTGTGATATCCGTCGCTGCGTGGATTTGATATTTGACGAAGATATCCCTGGCGTATTTATTGAGAGTCGCCATCTGCCTTGTGCAAGCTTCAAAGTCCTCATCACTTACGAGCCCCTGGGCAAAGTTTGCAGTAACTAGCCCTGTGCCGATTTTTTTCGTAAGAAGGATTACGTCCCCATCTTTTGGCGTATTATTTTCCCGAATTTCCTTCTTTTTGACCTTACCTGTGACAGAAAGGCCATACTTGATGGTCTTATCATGGATTGAATGGCCACCGGTTAGGCTTGCCTTGGCCTCACTGACCTTATCATTACCTCCACGGAGGATTTCTTTGAGGATAGCGAAGTCCTCTTCTAGGGGAAATGTCACGATATTAAGGGCAGATATGACCTCTCCTCCCATAGCGTTAATTTATCCAAATTACCTGCGGCAATCTTGGCATTGCAACCGCCGCATACTTCTAAGTTCTTCATAGGACCTCCTTCTAATATTCTACCGAATATTTTTCAAAAATACATCAAGAAAGGTTTTCATATAATAGATAAAGGCTAATAGATATTTTACTTAAATAAAAAGAATTATTGTTCTATAAATTATTAATGTTAGGTTAATGAAGGGAAAAATAAATAAACTACTACAAAGGAAAATGATCCAATAGATTAATATAGAATTGATATATTGTTTCGCTAAGCAAATTATTATCGTAAATTAAAATATGATAATAGGAGGTAAATATGGATAAAGATACTAAGAAACTTTCATACTGGATTTCTTTAGGAGCCTTGTTTGGGATAGTGCTTGGAATTTCTAATAGTAAAAAAATAATTTATCTTCTTCCTACCAATAAGCTTGTTAAATAGTACATTAATAGAAGGAGGAAGTATGAATTTTTTGGAAAATATTATTACGTCTCTGATGTTGATTAGGGTGACAGATATTATTGATATTGCAATTATTGCCTTTGTTATTTATAAACTTTTCTCACTTCTAAGAAACACCAGGGCCGAACAGGTGCTTAAGGGGCTTATTTTTGTTTTGTTTTTCGCATCTATTGCGGATATTTTAAATCTTAATACAGTCTCTTGGGTGATGAATCAATTCTTGACGGTTGCCCTAGTATTTATCATAGTTGTCTTTCAGCCAGAGCTTAGGAGTGCTCTTGAAAGGCTCGGTAGGGGTAGGAGTTTGTTTTCTAGTGAGAAGATCCAGAGAGATGAGAGAAGTATCAATGAGCTAGTTTCTGCTATGAGCTCTCTTTCTAGGCAAAAGATAGGAGCCCTTGTGGTTTTGGAAAGGGAAGTTGGTCTTTCTGATATTATAGAAAGTGGGACCAAGCTTGATAGTGATATATCATCAGAGCTTCTTATAAATATCTTTATCCCAAACACTCCCCTTCACGATGGGGCTGTGATTATTAGGAAAAATACTATAGCTGCAGCAGCTTGTTACTTGCCTTTGTCTTCTTCAAATACTATAGCCAAGGAGCTTGGGACAAGGCATAGGGCAGCTATTGGGATTTCTGAAAAGAGCGATTGTCTTGTGGTTATTGTATCAGAAGAGACAGGAAGTATTTCAGTTGCAGAAAACGGCAAGATCAATAGGTATTTTGACGAGGAAAGCCTAAAGATTAGACTTAAAAATGAGCTTGTAAATACTGATAATGTAAGTGAGGTCTTAAAGAAAGAAAAGAAGGGAGAGGTAAATGAAAAAGAAAAATGATGTGCAATTGATAGTCCTATCAGTTATTCTTGCCATTGTCATGTGGGCTTTTGTAGTTACTTCGACTAACCCTTCTGTAAATAGGACTTTTAGAAATGTTCTAATCCTTGTCCAAAACAAGGACGCCTTAGAAGAAAGGGGATATACTATAATTGGCCTTGATGAGGTAAGCAATGTCAATATCCGTGTTGAAGGCACTAGGAATAGGATTGTGGGAACTAAGCAAAATGACATTCAAGCAAGTATAGATGTAAAGGATGTTAAGGAAGGAATCCAATCTGTTGGGGTTAAGGTAGATACACCAAGCGGGGTTGGAGTTTCCATGGTTGATCCTCCTTCTATCAATATCAATGTCCAAAAGAAGGTGGAAAAGGCCCTACCGATCAATATCATAATCAAGGATAGCCTAAAAGATGGAAGGTCTGTAGAGATTAACGAGCAGTCTATCGAGGAAGTCACAGTCAAGGGACCTGTATCTCAAATAAATAAGATCGATAGAGTTGAAGTAAATATCGACGAGGAAAGCTATCTAGATGGCAAGATCCATAATCTAGATATCCATATTTTGGATAAGGATGGTAAGGAAATAACTGGAATCGAGAAATCTAACGATGATATAAATATTTCCTTTAGGGCAGAGGAAACTAAGCGAGTTCCCATAAAAACGAGCTACTATGGTGAGCCAGCTTATGGCTACGAGATTAAAAATATTAGCCTATCTCAGAAGGAATGCGTCATAAAGGGAGATAGCGGGTCTCTTAAGTCAGTAGATGAAATTGAAACTTATCCTGTAAATGTTACAGATCTTAAGTCAGAAAAAAATGGTGAGATCAAGCTTAATATTCCTGACGGAGTAAGCCTTTATGATGGAAAAGATCCAGTATCCTACAAAATAGAAGTAGACAAAAAAGAAAAGTAATGAGACTTAATACAAAGATTAATTATGAAAATATAATAGATAGATTAAAAGAGGCTGGCTTTAAGTCTTTTCCTGTGGGAGGAGCTGTTAGAGACAGCCTTCTTTCTAGGGAAGTTTCTGATATAGATATCACAACTGATGCAAGGCCAGAAGAGATAGAGGAAGTCTTTAGGGACTTTAAGCTTATTGATATTGGAAAGAGATTTGGGACAATCAAAGTCATAATAGAAGGAGAAGCCTTTGAGATTACGACTTTCAGAAAGGAAAGCGCCTATAGGGACGGGAGACATCCTACAGAAGTGAGTTTTTCTGATAATCTAATAGATGACCTAGAAAGAAGAGACTTCACCATAAACGCTATGGCCTTTGACCATGGAGAGATAATAGATCCTTTTGGGGGTCGTGATGACCTATCGATGAAAGTCATAAGAGCTGTGGGAGATCCTAGAGAAAGAATAGACGAAGACTTCCTTAGGAGTCTTAGGGCGGTCCGTTTTGCTAACCGCTTGGGCTTTACTATAGAAGACTCCCTCAAGGAAGCTATTAGGGAAAATGCCAATAAGATTAATTCCATATCCCAGGAGAGGATAGCCAGTGAATTAAGTGAAATCCTCACTTCAGCTACTCCTTCCAGGGGGATAAGGCTTATGGATGAAGTAGGGCTCTTAGCTGAAATTTTCCCTGAAGTAAAAAGAACGGTAGGCTTTGACCAACATTCGACCTATCATGCAGATGATGTCTACAATCATAGCCAAAAGGTGCTTGAGAAAAGTTCCGCAGACCTTACCGTAAGATTTGCCGCTCTCTACCACGATGTAGGAAAGGTCGATACATTTTTCCTAGATGAGAGAGGAGAGGGTAGGTTCTTCGGTCATCAAAATCTTTCAGAAGAGATGCTGAGAAAAAGGCTTAAGAAGTTAAAGTTTTCAAATAAATTCATAGATGATGCTACAAGCCTTGTCAAAAGGCATATGGATTGTTCCAATATTTACACGAAAAAGTCCATTAGAAAGCTCCTTAGAAGACTGGGTGAAGACAATCTTAGGCGCTTATTCGATCTACAAAGGGCGGACATCCTTTCAACCAACCACCCTGATCCCAGTAATATAGACCTTGGAGAAGAAATCCTTGCTGAGGTCGTGGCAGATGATATACCTAAGAAAAGATCAGACCTTGCTATTGATGGAAATGACCTAATAAGGATGGGATATCCTCAAGGAAAGATTATTGGAGACCTTTTAAGAATAATCGAAGAAGAAATATTAGAAGAAAATTTAGAAAATGATAAAAAAGCAATCGAGGAGTTTTTGACTAGAATGGGTAAAAATCTTGATAGCTTGACAAAGAAGTAGTATATTATTTCAATGAGTAAGAACACCAGGAGGAAAAAATGACAGAATTAAAATCACACG
>QWBY01002349.1_pt1 | contig 11961 bp, 7 predicted proteins | sample 1972471 | NCBI WGS metagenome assembly QWBY01 (sample SAMN09866722, study PRJNA288562) | Human gut metagenome isolate term6_stool, whole genome shotgun sequencing... | reverse complement strand
CGCTGGACAACGCCATCGAGAGCGTGCTGGCCGAGCCCGACCCCGAAAAGCGTCTGCTGCGGGTGGCCATCTATAACCAGAGCGGCTGCGTGATGCTCCGCTTCGAGAACTACTGCGCCCAGCCTGTGGAGCTGGGCGCGGACGGTCTGCCCGTCCACAACGCCCACGGCGGCTACGACCTGCAGGGCGTGCAGGCGGCCGCCCAGCGCCACGACGGCACCATGACCCTTCATTGGGCCGACGACTGGTTCACCCTGCGGATCCTGCTGCCGGTCCCGGAAAAGTAAAGGGACTCCTTCAGTCACCTGCGGTGACAGCTCCCTCAGGGAGGGAGCCTTTGGTAGAGAGCGAAACATTGTCCTCTTTGCCAAGGGCCACCTCTTTGAGGGGGCTGCCGCGTCAGCGGCTGGGGGAGTTTTTGCTTTTGGCATGATGCACAATAAAACCGTTCTCAAAATTGTGGATTAGCACAATAAAATTTGAAACCAAATTGAAACTTCTGCAAACTATGCCTCCAAAATGACAGATTGTGAAGATGTTTGTGAATTTTCTTTGAATCCATTTATAATAGAGGCAACGCTCCGGGAGCTGTGCCCGGGAAATATGGATTCAGAATAAGGAGGAAGAAAATTATGTTGTCCATCAATCTGGATGATGTAATGCAGGTAGTTTCGAACATTCAGAACTATCTGATTGCATTCGGTGTCGTCCTCGTACTCGCGCTCCTCGTGATGTTCGCGGTGCGGAAGATGCCCAAAGCGAAAAAGAAGATGATCCGTGCGCAGTCCGGCCTCGCCATTCTGCTGGCGCTGGCGATTGTCGTCAACCTCATCTGCACCGGCCCCATGTCCACCATGCTGGACCTGGTCTCCGGCGAAGGCTCCATCAGTGAGGAGACTTCCGCAGAGGCCACCGAGCTGGTCAATGAGATCACCCAGGAAGGCATCGTTCTGGCTCAGAACGACGACAACATCCTGCCTGTGGCTTCCGGCTCCAAGCTCCGGCGCTCTGAACGACGCTTACCCTGTCACCGATCTGCTCACCGGTCTGCATGATGCAGGCATCGAGACCAACGACGAGCTGAGCAAGTTCTACACCGATTACTGCTCCACCCGCCCCAGCGTCGGCATGGCACAGCAGGACTGGACCCTGCCCGAGCCGAATGTCAGCCTGTACACCGACGAGATGATGGCAAACGCCAAGGAATACTCTGACACTGCCATGGTGGTCATCACCCGCGTCGGCGGTGAGGGCGCAGACCTTCCCACCGATATGTCTGCTGTCGTGGACGGTAGCTGGGTCCGCCGTGTGGCAGATTACCGTGGTTCTCAGCGCGGTGCCGGCTACTACAACGGCACTTACGATGACAGCCTGAATGAGGGCAATGACTGGGATAAGGGCGACCACTTCCTGCAGCTGTCCAACCGCGAGGAAGAGCTCATCGACCTCGTCACTTCCAACTTCGACAACGTCATCGTCGTTTACAACGGCGCAAACGCTTTCGAGATGGACTGGGTCAAGAACTACCCCCAGATCAAGGGCGTCCTGCTCTGCCCCGGCACCGGCCAGTCCGGATTTGAGGGCTTTGGCCGCGTGGTCGCCGGTGAGGTCAACCCCTCCGGCCGTACCGCTGACACCTATGCTGCTGACCTGACCGCTTCTCCGTGGTGGAACAACTTCGGCGACTTCAAGTACACCAACGCTTCCGAGTTCAATTCCAACGCAAGTATGTTCGACCCGGAGGGTACCACTCCCTCCTTCGTCAACTACGTTGAGGGCATCTACGTCGGCTACAAGTTCTATGAGACTGCCGCCGATGAGGGCCTCATCGACTATGACAAGGAAGTTGTCTATCCCTTTGGCTACGGCCTGAGCTACACCACCTTCACCCAGAAGATGAGCGACATCACCAGCGACGGCAGCAGCCTGAAGTTCTCTGTCACCGTCACCAATACCGGCTCTGCTGCCGGCAAGGATGTTGTGGAGATCTATAATGATCCTCCGTACACCAACGGCGGCATTGAGAAGGCTTCCGCAAACCTGCTGGACTTCGCCAAGACCGGCGAGCTTGCCCCCGGCGAGAGCGAGACCATCGACTTCACCATCCCGGTCGAGGATCTGGCTTCCTACGATTACAAGAACAACGGCTGCTATGTGCTGGAGGCTGGCGATTACATCATCAGCACCAACTCTGACTCCCACAATGTTCTGGATTCCAAGACCTACACTGTTGCTTCCGACATCGTTTACAACGAGTCCAACAAGCGCGAGAGCGACGCTGTTGCAGCGACCAATCAGTTCGATTTCGCAGAGGGCGAGATCACCTATCTGTCCCGTGCGGACGGTTTTGCAAACTATGCTGAGGCCACTGCCGCTCCTGCTGATTACAACATGAGCGATGAGGTCAAGGCTGGCTTCGAGAACTGCTTCACCTACACCGAGTCCGGCTACGAGAAGGACGAAGATGCCAACGCAGAGGACATCACCACCGGCGCAAAGAACGGCCTCAAGCTGGCTGACCTGCGCGGCGTGGACTACAACGATTCCAAGTGGGATGACCTGCTGGATGAGATGAGCATCGACGACCTGCAGCAGACCATCGGCTTCGGCGGCTACCAGACCGCAGCCGTGGACAGCATCGGCAAGGTGCGCACCAACGACTGTGACGGCCCTGCGTCCATCAACAACAACTTCACCGGCGTCGGTTCTGTCGGTTTCCCGGCTGCTACCCTCATCGGTATGACCTGGAGCAAGGACCTGGCCCACGACTTCGGCGACAGCATCGGCAAGATGGCCAATGAGATGAACACTTCCGGCTGGTATGGCCCGGCTATGAACATCCACCGCACCGCATTCTCCGGCCGTAACTTCGAGTACTACTCTGAGGACGGTGTCCTGTCCGGTGCTATGGCCGCAAACGCCATCGCAGGCGCACAGGAGCACGGCGTCTACGCTTACATGAAGCACTTCGCCCTGAACGATCAGGAAGGCAACCGTAACTGCATGGCGGCTACCTGGTCCAACGAGCAGGCGATCCGCGAGATCTACCTCAAGCCCTTCGAGATGTCTGTCAAGGATGCTGACTGCCACGCTGTCATGTCTTCCTTCAACTACATCGGCAATCGCTGGGCTGGCGGCTGCTCTGAGCTGCTGCAGAACGTCCTGCGCGGCGAGTGGGGCTTCCTCGGCTTTGTCGAGACCGACTACTTCGGTGTCTACGGCTACATGACCGCCGATCAGGCTGTCCGCAACGGCGGCGACCTGATGCTCTGCACCACCGGCAACGATTACAACAACGTGACCGTTCTGACCAACAGCAGCAAGCAGGCAATGCGCACCTCTGCCAAGAACATCCTCTACACCGTGGTCAACAGCCGCGCTTATGAGGCTGAGAACCTGAACCCCGGCATGGCAAAGTGGAAGATCGTCCTGATCGGCGCTGACGTCGTGGCCGCGCTGCTCATCGTTGGCTTGGAGTACACCGCCATCAAGAACTACAAGAAGCGCAAGGAAGAGGAAGAAGAAGTCTAAACCGGACCCTCTCTCCATGCAGCACCTGAACTGAACCAACGGCAAAGGCCCGCTGCACCAGACAGCGGGCCTTTGCCCTGCTCAGGATAAAATGAGGAAAATGCGATGAAGCATACCGACATCATCCAGAAACTGAACTTAGAGCAAAAATGCGCCCTGCTCTCGGGCGAGACCGTCTTTACCACCCGCGCTCTGCCGGGCAAGGGCATCCCGGCCATCACCCTTTCGGACGGCCCCAACGGTGTCCGCAAGCAGGCCGGTGCCGCCGACCATCTGGGCCTCAACCCCAGCGTTCCGGCAACCTGCTTTCCGACCTCTTCCGCCACTGCGTGCAGCTGGGATGAGAAGCTGGGCGAAGCCGTGGGCGAGGCACTGGGCGAGGAAGCCGCCGCACAGGAAGTGGCTGTCCTGCTCGGCCCCGGCCTGAACATCCAGCGCAGCCCCCTCTGCGGCCGCGACTTCGAGTATTTCTCGGAAGACCCCATCCTCGCGGGCAGGATGGCCGCTGCCTATGTGCGCGGCATCCAGAAAAACGGCATCTCTGCCTGCCCCAAGCACTTTGCGGTCAACAGTCAGGAGCTGCGCCGCATGGCCAGCGACTCGGTGCTCGATGAGCGCACCCTGCGGGAGCTGTATCTGACCGGTTTCGAGATCGTGGTGAAAGAGGCAAAGCCCAAGACCATCATGACCTCCTACAACCTCATCAACGGCACCTATGCCAACGAGAATGCCCACCTGCTGCAGGACATTCTGCGGAAGGACTGGGGCTTCGACGGAGCCGTCGTCACCGACTGGGGCGGCTCCAATGACCACGCCCTCGGCGTGAAGAACGGCTCCACCCTCGAAATGCCCTGTCCCGGCGGCGACTCCATCCGGGAGCTGATGAAGGCCGTACGGGACGGCAAAATTTCCGAGGCCGACGTGGACGCCCGTCTCGACGAGATGCTGGAACTGGTGCTCTCCACCCACGCTGCGGTGGAAAAAGCGCCCCGCACCTTCGACGCTGCCGCGCACCATAAGCTTGCCCGCCGCGCGGCCGCAGAGAGCATCGTCCTGCTCAGGAACGAGGGCAGCATCCTGCCGCTCAAGCCCAATGAGAAGCTGGCTGTCATCGGCGACTTTGCCGAGACGCCCCGCTATCAGGGCGCAGGCTCCAGCGCCGTCAACGCCCTGCAGGTGGACACCCTGCTGGAGAGCATCAAGGCCGACGACAGCGGCATCACCTTCGTGGGCTATGCCTCCGGTTTCGAGCGTCAGGGTGCAGCTGACGCCGAGAAGCTGGAAGAGGCTGTGGCCCTCGCAAAGAAGGCTGACACCGTTCTGCTCTGCCTCGGCCTCGATGAGCTGCGGGAGAGCGAAGGACTCGACCGCGCCGACATGAAGCTGGCCGAGAACCAGCAGCAGCTTCTGGCCGCTGTGGCTGCCGTCAACCCGAACGTCGTCGTTCTGCTGAGCGCCGGTGCGCCGATAGAGACGCCGTGGGTCGGCCAGTGCAGGGCGCTGGTCTACGGCGCACTGGGCGGACAGGCAGGCGCCGGCGCGGCCGCAGACATCCTCACCGGCAAGCTTTGCCCCTGCGGCAAGCTGTCCCAGACCTGGGCGCAGGCTCACGACGACACCCCCGCCAAGGCGAACTTCGGCGGCGAGGGCCGGAACGTGGAGTACCGCGAGGGCCTGTATGTGGGCTACCGGTACTATCAGACCGCCGATGTGCCGGTGGCGTTCCCCTTCGGCTATGGCCTGAGCTACACCACCTTCGAGTACAGTGATCTGAAGGCAGACGAGAAGGGCGTGACCCTCACCGTCACCAACACCGGCAGCTGTGCCGGTGCCGAGATCGTTCAGCTCTACGTCGCAAAGCCGGACGCAAAGATCTTCCGTCCGGCGCAGGAGCTGAAGGGCTTTGCAAAGGTTTCCCTCGCCCCCGGCGAGAGCAGGACGGTGAGCATCGCTCTGGACGACAAGGCGTTCCGCTACTGGAACGTCAAGACTGACCGCTGGGAAGTCGAAGGCGGAAGCTATCAGCTCCGCGTGGGTGCATCCAGCGCGGACATCCGGCTGACAGCGGAAGTCTCCGTCAAGGGGACCGACGCTCCCGACCCCTACGAGGGTCTCGACCTGCTCCACTACGTCTCCGGCCAGATCGCCTATGTGACCGACGCCGAGTTCGAGGCTCTGCTGGGCCATCCGATCCCGGAGGATGTCGTCCGCATCGACCGGAACATGACGCTGGGCGAGATGGACCATGGCCGCAGTCCGCTGGGCTGGGTGGCACAGAAGGTGCTGCGCTGCCGTCTGGACAGCAGCTTTGCAAAAGGCACCCCCGACCTGAACACCGTGTTCCAGTATAATATGCCGCTGCGCGCGCTGGCCAAGATGACCAACGGCATGGTGAGCATGGGCATGGTGGACGGCCTCGTCTGGGAGCTGAAAGGCTTCTGGCTCGTGGGCATCCTCCGGGTCATCTATGAGTTCGTCAAGAATCTCATCCTGAACAGTCAGATGGAAAACCGGCTCAAAAACAGCTGAAAGGAATAAGGCCATGAATTTCTGGAATAACTTTGCCGCAAAGCATCCGGCCGCGGCCAAATGGGTGCGGGAGGGCGGACTGTTCGTCATCGTGTCCAACCTCATCACCGTGTTCAAATATCTGCTTCTGCAGTTTCTGCCCAAGGCGTTTGCAAGCCTGCCGGTGGTGGACTTCGGCTGGCCGGGCATCGACATCACCCTGTTCGGCGAGACCTTCAAGTGGAATATCCTCGGCTACGACGCCGCCCACGGCGGCCTGCCCTACTTCTGCGCCTACATGGTGGCCATGGTCATCGGCGAGTGCATCAATTTCCCCATCCAGCGCAGCCTCGTCTTCCGCAGCAAGGGCAGCCTCGCCAAGCAGATCGGCTGGTATCTGCTGGCTTTCTGCCTCATCACCTGCATCGTCAACTCCATCAACTGCATCTGGGTGGCTGTGGCCGGTCTGCTGGTGCCTGATTTCATCTACAACATCGGCACCACGGTGCTTAACGGCGGCATCTCGATGGTTATCTTCTTCTTCGTGAACAAGATCATCTTCCCCGAAGGCGAAGCCGCAAAATAATCTGTCATCTTCTTTATTTTCATCATTTTCTTCATTCGAACCAACAGGCCGTCCTCCTCCAGAGGACGGCCTGTTGGCATATTGAGTGGTTTTGGACGCTGCAAAGGACGAAATTTCAGTCATAGGGGAAGAATCTGCCCAAGGGTCTTGCACTTTGACGCTTTACTGTGGTAAAATCAGGCCGTGCTTTTATCATAGAGGAAAAAGCACCAAAGGGGGAACGTATATGAGTGAGATCTGTATCATCGTCACCATCGTCGTCTATCTTGCGGCCATGCTGCTGGTGGGTTTCGCCTACAGCAAGACCAACAACGACAGCACCGACTTCTACCTTGGCGGTCGGAAGATGGGGCCGCTGGTCACGGCCATGAGTGCCGAGGCCAGCGATATGTCCAGCTGGCTGCTGATGGGTATGCCGGGTCTGGCCTACCTGACAGGCATCGCCTCGCCGGGCTGGACAGCCATCGGCCTTGCGCTGGGTACCTGGCTCAACTGGCTCATCGTGGCCCGGCGGCTCCGCCGCTATTCGGCCAACCTCGACGCCATCACGGTACCGCAGTTCCTGTCGCTTCGCTTCCATGACCAGCGCAACCTGCTGAACGCTCTGGGCGCGGTCATCATCATCGTCTTCTTCGTGCCGTATACGGCCTCGGGCTTTGCGGCCTGCGGCAAGCTGTTCCACAGCCTCTTCGGCGTAGATTACATGGCAGCAATGCTGGTGTCGGCCCTCGTCATCGTGGGCTATACCATCCTCGGCGGCTTCCGCGCCGTCACCACCACCGACCTTATCCAGTCGATGGTCATGTCGCTGGCCCTCATCGCGGTGCTGGGCTACGGCATCGTCGTGGCAGGCGGCTGGGGTGCTGTGGTGGAGAACGCCCAGAGCCTTTCCGGCTACCTGACCATGACCGCCAGCCACGACGCTGTGACCGGCGGGGCAACCTCCTACAGCATGCTGGACATCGTCTCCACCATGGCGTGGGGCCTCGGCTACTTCGGTATGCCCCACATCCTGCTCCGCTTCATGGCCATCGAGGACGAGAAGAAGCTGGTGCTCAGCCGCCGCATCGCCACCGTCTGGGTGGTCATCGCCATGACGGCGTCCATCGTCATCGGCATGGTGGGCCTCGGCATGACCAGGGCCGGTGCGCTGGAATTCCTCAGCGGCTCGTCCAGTGAGACCCTCATCGTCCGCATCGCCAGCCTCATCAGCCAGCACGGTGTGCTGGCGGCAGTCCTCGCCGGACTCATCCTTGCAGGCATCCTGGCGGCCACCATGTCCACGGCGGACAGCCAGATGCTGGCCGCTGCGTCCAGCGTGTCCCAGAACATTTTGCAGGAGTTCGGCCACCTCAAACTGAGCGAGAAGCAGAGCCTCTTCGCCGCCCGCCTGACCATCATCTGCGTCAGCGTGGTGGGCGTGGTGCTGGCCCGCGACCCGGATTCCAGCGTCTTCGGCATCGTCAGCTTCGCGTGGGCCGGTTTCGGCGGCGCTTTCGGCGCTGTCGTCCTCTGCGCCCTGTTCTGGAAGCGCTGCAACTGGCAGGGCGCTCTGGCCGGTATGCTCTGCGGCGGCCTGATGGTCTTCGTCTGGAAGTACATCGTCAGCCCGCTGGGCGGCGTCTTCGGCATCTATGAGCTGCTGCCCGCCTTCCTCGTCTCGCTGGCCGTCTGCGTGGTGGTCAGCCTCGTGACCCCGGCCCCCACGGAGGATATTCTGGCCGAGTTTGATGCGGCAAAATAACCGGTAAAAACAAGAGGAGGGCCTGTGCTGAAACCCGGCACAGGCTCTCCTTTTATGCTTGTGTGACGCTTCCGTGTTCCACCCGGTAGACCTTGTCAAACTGCTTCATGAACGCCCCCGAGACGTCGTGGGTGATGGCCACCACCATGCAGGGGAGCGCGAGCAGATTTTTCATGATCTGTCCGCTGGTGTCGGGGTCGAGGCTGGCGGTGATCTCGTCGGCGATGATGAGGTCGTACCGGCGAAGCGCCAGCCGTGCGATGCCGATGCGCTGGCGCTGCCCGCCCGAGAGATTCTTGCCGTTCTCGCTGATGAGGGTGTCGAGGCCGTCGGGCAGGGTGCTCACCCAGTCGGTGAGGCCCGCCATCCCGATGGCGTGGGAAAGCTGAGCCTCGGGGAAGTCCGCGCCGAGGCAGATGTTGCTGCGGAGGGTGTCATTGAAGAGATAGGTTGTCTGGGCAATGTAACCTACCCGCTGGTAGAGGCTCTGACGGTCGATGTCCCGCAGCTGCTGGCCGTTGAAGAGGATGCTGCCGGTATAGTCTGGGTAGTACTGGAACAGCAGCTTTGCCAGTGTAGACTTGCCGCAGCCGCTTTCGCCCACGAGGACGGCTTTTTCCTGCCCGGAGACCGTCAGCCGGACGCCGCGCAGCACCGGTGCAGCGGCCCCGGGGTAGGAAAAGCCGGTGTCCTTGCACTCGATGTGCTCGAGTTTACCGATGGCCCGGCCTGCAGAGACTTTTTCCGGGCCGGACATGGCTGCTTCCAGCCGCTGACGAATGCCTTTCGAGGATCTGACCTTGGCCCAGCACTGGGCGATCTGATTACAGGGCGTGATGACGAAGTTCGCCATGCTGGCGGCGGTGGAGACGGTGCCCATCGTCAGCCGCCCGTCGAAAGCGAGAAAAAGGCCCACCAGCATGACGATGGGGAAGATGAGGTTGCTGATGAGAGAGGTGTTGACCACCATGGCGTTGAGGCTCTGCTGGTAGGCTTGCTCGCTGTCGCGGGCCTGCCGGGCAGCATCCCGGTGGCGGGCAGCATAGGCGTCTTCCCGCAGAAAGCCCCGGATGACCTCGAACCCGCCCAGAAGCTCCTTGAGCTGCTGGGTGTAGCCCGCCATCTGGAGCGAAAAAGCGTCTCGGGAGGCTTTGAGCCGCTCATTCATCTTCCGGGGCAGGACCAGCGGTGGCACGGTCACAAGCAGGATGGCCGCCAGCATCACCGGGCTGATGTAAAGGTACATCCCCAGCGCACAGAGCATGATGCCGCCCCAGAACGCGATGTTGAAGAGGGACATATAATAGTCGTCGTAGAGGGTGCGCAGGTCGGTGGTCAGCAGGGAGAGATAGGCTGCGTCGCCCTCCCGCTGATATTGGGACACCGGGCGGCGCAGCACCCGCTCCATGACCTGTCCCCGTACCTGCTCCACGGCGCCGCAGGCGAGTTTTGTAAAGGAGCGGCGGCTCAGCCGTTCGAAAAACCAGCTGGTGAAGGTGATGAGGAACACCAGCCCCATATAGCCCAGCGCCTCCTGCTTGCTCTTGGAGTCGATGAGCCACTTGAGCTGGAAGTTTTTCAGCGGCGCGAAAAAGGATACCGCCGCCGTAAAGAGCGCGAAGAGCATGAGCTTCACCCAGTGGTGTCGGAAGTAGTCGTTGACCGTTGCTTTTTTCATGCGTAGTATCCTCCGCAGAGTACTATAAAACGAGATGGATTACAAGAAAGACCCCTCCGACTTCCTTTTTGCGGGAGATCGGAGGGGTCTTGATCTTATGGCCTTATGTAAGAGGTGCTGTCAGCTTACAGCTGGGGGCCGGCGGAGACCAGAGCCTTGCCGTGCTCGTTGCCCTCGTACTTTGCGAAGTTCTTGATGAAGCGGCCAGCCAGATCCTTGGCCTTCTCTTCCCACTGAGCGGCATCTGCGTAGGTGTCGCGGGGGTCGAGGATAGCGGGGTCAACACCGGGCAGAGCGGTGGGGACCTCAAAGTCGAAGTAGGGGATCTTCTTGGTGGGAGCCTCGTTGATGGCACCGCTCAGGATAGCGTCGATGATGCCGCGGGTATCCTTGATGGAGATGCGCTTGCCGGTGCCGTTCCAGCCGGTGTTGACCAGATAAGCCTTGGCGCCGCTCTTCTGCATCTTCTTGACCAGCTCCTCAGCGTACTTGGTGGGGTGCAGCTCCAGGAAGGCCTGACCGAAGCAGGCAGAGAAGGTGGGGGTGGGCTCGGTGATGCCACGCTCGGTGCCGGCCAGCTTTGCGGTAAAGCCGGACAGGAAGTAGTACTGGGTCTGCTCCGGAGTCAGGATGGAGACCGGGGGCAGGACGCCGAATGCATCAGCAGACAGGAAGATGACATTCTTGGCTGCGGGTGCAGAAGAGATGGGGCGGACGATGTTCTGGATGTGGTCGATGGGGTAGGAGACGCGGGTGTTCTCGGTCACGCTCTTGTCGGCGAAATCGATGTGGCCCTCAGCGTCCAGAGTGACGTTCTCCAGCAGAGCGTTGCGCTTGATGGCGTTGTAGATGTCGGGCTCAGAGTCCTTGTCCAGGTTGATGACCTTTGCGTAGCAGCCGCCCTCGAAGTTGAAGACGCCGTTGTCGTCCCAGCCGTGCTCGTCATCGCCGATGAGCAGACGCTTCGGGTCGGTGGACAGGGTGGTCTTGCCGGTGCCGGACAGACCGAAGAAGATGGCAGTGTTCTTGCCCTCCTTATCGGTGTTGGCAGAGCAGTGCATGGAGGCCATGCCCTTCAGCGGCAGGAAGTAGTTCATCATGGAGAACATGCCCTTCTTCATCTCGCCGCCGTACCAGGTGTTGATGATGACCTGCTCCTTGCTGGTGATGTTGAAGGCAACGCAGGTCTCGCTGTTCAGGCCCAGCTCCTTGTAGTCCTCAACCTTAGCCTTGGAGGCGTTGTAAACAACGAAGTCAGGCTCAAAATTGGCCAGCTCCTCAGCGGTGGGCTTGATAAACATGTTGGTGACAAAGTGTGCCTGCCAGGCCACCTCCACGATGAAACGGATAGCCATGCGGGTGTCCTTGTTGGCGCCGCAGAAGGCATCGACGACGAACAGGCGCTTGTTGCACAGCTCCTTCTTGGCGATGTCCTTCACGGCAGACCAGGTCTGCTCGGTCATGGGGTGGTTGTCGTTCTTGTACTCGTCGCTGGTCCACCAAACGGTGTCCTTGGAGTTCTCGTCCACGACGATGTACTTGTCCTTGGGGGAACGGCCAGTGTAGACGCCGGTCATGACATTGACAGCGCCCAGCTCGGTGACCTGGCCCTTCTCATAGCCGGTCAGCTCGGGTTTGGTCTCCTCCTCGAACAGCATCTCATAAGAGGGGTTATGCACGATCTCGGTCGCGCCGGTAATGCCATACTTAGTCAAATCCAGATTTGCCATGTTTACATATACCTCTTTCTCTATACTTTTGGCTGAATGGGGGGACAAGGGGACTAAGTCAGCCTCCTAGTGCCCCATCCTGACATTTATTATACAAAGGTTTCGGCATAAAAGCAAGTTCAAATTCTTTCAAAGATTGTGACATTATTGTAAAATAGTTTGAATTTTACATATTGTATCCCCG
>QWBY01003141.1_pt1 | contig 11965 bp, 9 predicted proteins | sample 1972471 | NCBI WGS metagenome assembly QWBY01 (sample SAMN09866722, study PRJNA288562) | Human gut metagenome isolate term6_stool, whole genome shotgun sequencing... | reverse complement strand
GCTCGGCGACCCGCAAGGGGTCGAGGGGATTAAGGCGGGGGCTCCGTACATCGGTCACCGCTTCGCGGATGACCGATGCCTATGGAGCGAGCACCCCTGCCGGGGTGCATCGTTCACCACTCTTCACAATGAGTGGATAGGCTTCTGTACCGCTCAAATGCGTCACCCCTGAGGACTTGGGGGCTATCCCGGACCCCCTCTCGCTTTTTCCTTACTTATATGGTGTCTGTGTTGAGGCTGGGTGAGCTATAGGCAATTTGCGGGCGAGCAGTGTCACCGGAGAGCTCTTGAGGGGGGCATATGGGCGGTGTCGCGGTGGAAGATTTGCGAAGCAGTGTAGAATTACCGATATTTGTCCTCAACTTTGTGTGGGTGCAATAGCTCGCATGAGTGGACTAACAAATCATCATCACGTATGCTATCCCCGAGGATAAGACTTTACTCGACTGTCTTCACCATACTCACCCTGACCGGTCTCACCGGCACATCGCTGCAGGCCCAGGATATGCAGTCCTCGCCTACCACTCGGTATGGCTATGGCATCCCTGCCTACGCCACCCCAACACTCTGGCGAGGTATGGGCGGTGTCGGTATTGCTATGAGTAGCCCTAAGGCGATCAATTTTACCAACCCAGCTGCCTTTGCATCCACAGACTCCCTCTCCTTCATCATGGACGTGGCGACGTCGGCGCACTTCGGGCTCTATCGGGATGACACGGTCAGCAAGCCCTCTCTGCAGGGCGGGCTAGACTATCTGGCTGTGCAATTTCCTATCTATGGTGATCGTGTAGCGCTTAGTCTCGGCCTGATCCCCTCATTCTACACCGGATATGGTATGTCCTCTACTCAGAGCGTTGAGGGTGACACTGAAGGGGTGAAGTATCTCCAGAGCTTTTCCGGCAGGGGCTCCTTCCAGACCGCCTACCTCGGCATCGGTGCCGAGGTGGTGCGAAACCTCTATCTCGGAGTCAGTGCTAAGTACCTCTTCGGGTCGGAGACTCACACCTGGACGATGGTGCCCAATTTCTCCCAGCTCACTCAGAGTATGGAGACCCATCGGCTGAGGATTAGCTCCTTCCAGGCTGAGGCGGGGCTGCAGTATAAGCTCCTACTGCCTGCTCGCTCGGCGGCGACTCCCGACGCTGCGCGGGATCAGATCGTCCTGGGAGCCACCTATAGTCCCGGTCTGCCCCTCAAGCCTGAGGCTACCCTGATCGTCAATCGGAATGTCAACTCACAGACTCGACCCGACATTGAGAATAAAGATGTAGTCCTCGAGACCTCTACCCCTCATACCATCGGGGTGGGACTAGCATGGGTGCGACCGATGAAGTATGCCGTGTCAGCGGATCTCAAGACCTCGCTCTGGAGCAGCGTCCCCAACATCTTTGACGGGGACGGGCTGCGGCTGAGGAATAGCTACTACGCTGCAGCAGGATTTCAGATCCTCCCGGATCCTTACTCCAGTAACTACGGCAGGCTGATTACCTACTCCGGTGGCGTCAACTTCTCCACCTCCTACTACGAGGTGGCACCCATCGGGCAGATGAAGTATATCGGTGCCTCTATCGGTGTCGGGCTGCCGATCCTCCTCTATGGTCTTGAGCGCAACTCAGCCCTCAACCTCTCGCTCGAGTACAAGCACGGCTTGGCAGCTAAGGAGAGTGGTTTCAGTAGCGATATGCTCCGGCTCACTCTGGGCTTTGCCTTCAATGAGACTTGGTTCCGCAAGCTCAAGATCTATTGATAAAGTAAACCTATCCCGGATTTTTTCATCATAATTGTACCGATGAAGCATTCGGAAAACAATATTGAAAACTAAAAATCAAACTCATATTCAATGAAATCGTTACTTTTCACCCTCGCACTGGGATTAGGACTCTCGGCTTACGCCGGCACCTATGTGACCCCCTCCACGACAGCCGAGCCGGATACGGCCGCTTGCGCTAAGAACACGAAGTTCTACAAGATCTATCTTAAGAGTAAGAACTACGTAGATGCCTACACCTTCTGGAAGCGCGTCTATGACGAGTGCCCTGCTCAGTCCAAGAATCTCTATATCCAGGGTGCCGAGATCTATGCTTGGCAACTCGAAAACGCTAAGACCCCCGAGGATAAGAAGAAGGCTTACGAGGGGCTGATGGATATGTACAATAGCCGCATCAAGTACTTCGGTGACGATGAGGAGACCGGTGAGGACTACATCCTCGGCAGTATGATCTCCGACCAGCTGAAGTACTACCCCGATGAGGTGGACTACGTCAAGATGTACGACCGCATCAAGCCGGTGATCGACAAGCGTGGTGCTAAGACCGACCCTCTGACGCTCTACTACTTCACCTACGCCTCGATGCTCCGCTCCTCATTGGACCAGAATTTCAAGGCGCAGTATGTGAAGGATCAGACCTTTGTCGACAAGCTCTATGCCGAGGCTAAGGCTGCCGCTGAGGCCGAGGGAAATACGAGTCGCGCTGAGGCAATCGCCAGCTATCAGGCTACCTCACTGCAGGCCTTTGCCGCCAGTGGTGCCGCCAGCTGTGATGTGATGGAGTCGATCTATGGTCCTCAGATCAAGGAGAAGAATACCGACAAGACTTTCCTCAAGGAGACGATTGCCCTCTTCCAGAGTGTAGGCTGCACGGAGAGCCCCTCCTACTATGCTGCCTCTGAGGCAATGTTCAATCTTGAGCCGAGCTCCTCTGCCGCTCTCGGTGTGGCACGTAAGGCGCTTGCTGACAAGAATTATACTAAGGCCGAGGAGTACTATAAGAAGGCTATCGATCTCAGTACGGATGCTGACGAGAAGGGTGAGGCCAACTATGCCCTCGCAGTGATGTACTACGATCGTCACAGCTATGGCACCTCCCGTCAGTACTGCAATGCTGCAATGGCTGCCAAGCCGGGCTTCGGTGCGCCGATGCTCCTCATCGCCAGTATGTATGCCTCTTCCGCCAGTAGCATCTACCCGGATGATCCGGTGAAGCAGCGCGTCGTCTACTGTCTCGTTGTGGACAAGGCTGCCCGTGCCAAGGCTATGGATCCCAGTGTAGCGGCTCAGGCCAATAAGCTGATCGGCACCTACACGGCTGCCTATCCCGCCAAGGAGGATATCTTTATGCACCCCGACCTGCAGGAGGGTCAGTCCTTCACCGTAGGGGGGTGGATCGGTGAGACGACCACCATTCGCGTACGCTGATCGCCTGACCATCGTACCCTTTCATCACTAAGTCCTCATGGAGGAGCCTGAGATAGGATCCTTATCAATACATAGTCGGAGTAAGAAGCCGGTGTGCTCCACCTTGTGGGGTCGCACCTGCTTCTTCTTTGTCTTACTCTTGGCTCTGCTGATGACCGGATGTAGGGGACGTAAGTCCGACTTGGCCAGTCGGTCCATCGACAGCCTGGGGTATACCTCGATCACGAAGGATGTGGTAACCTTCATCTCCGACAGCGGAGTGACGAAGTACAAGATGGTGACCGACCTCTGGCTGACCCGCAGTGAGCCTGAGGATCAGTGGGTCTTCCCTCAGGGGATCTATCTGGAGCAATTTGACACCCTCTTTCAGACGCAGGCATCGATCGTTGCTGATACCGCCTACTACCACGTGTCGCGTCACCTCTGGGAGCTGAAGGAGAATATCCATATCCTCAATCGGGAGGGCACTCAGTTCTTTGGGAACCACCTCTTCTGGGACGAGGACAATGAGCTGGTCTACTCCCACGACAGCATCCGGATCCTGAGAGGACCGGGTGAGGAGCTGCGGAGTCGCTTTGGCTTTAAGAGTAATCAGTACATGACGATGTACGAGCTGTACGATACGGCAGGGCATATGGATGTTAATGAGGATGGTGAGGTGACTTCGTCACCCGCTGCACCCTCCTCGGCGGACTCTGTGATCCCTCAGGACAGTGTGGCTGCTCCTCCCTTACGACCGCGAGACTCTCTCATAATGAGACGAACCCCTGCGCGGACCAATCCCTACAGACCATCGAGATAGAGGTGAGGGTTATGTATCTTTGTCTATCTCCCCTCTGTAGTGAGGTGGAAGCAATGGTAAGTCAATGATCTATTTCTACATAGTACTCTGTGTCTTGCTCTCTGCCTTCTTCAGCGGGTCGGAGACCGCTTTCCTTGCATCTGATCGACTGCAGGTGGAGCTGGATAGGGCCAAGCGGGGGGTGGGGACTAAGGCTCAGACCTTTCTCTTTGACCGCCCCGGGAAGTACATCACCACCGTCCTCGTGGCGAATAATGTGATCAATGTCATCTACGGATTGCTCTTTGCCGCTCTCCTTGAGCCGCTACTGAGGCAGTGGATGACCAATGCCTTCCTGATCGTGCTGATCCAGACGCTGATCTCCACAGCGGTGGTGATCATCTTTGGTGAGTATGTCCCGAAGTCTGTGGCCAAGGCGAGACCCAATGAGTATATGCAATTTGCCTCGCTCCCCCTCACCTTTGCCTATGTCCTCTTCTACCCGATCACGATACTGGCGGGCGGGCTGACAAACCTCTTCCTACTCCTCTTTGGGATCAAGGGAAAGACCAATGACCAGAGCCCTCTCGGCAAGGTCGACCTCGATTACTACATCCGGCAAAACACCTCCTCGGAGGATGACCCTACGGTGAGGCATGAGGCTATGCTGCTGCAGAATGCCATCGAGTTTCCGGACATACAGGTGCGCGACTGCCTCATCCCACGCAACGAGCTCTCTGCTGTCGAGGAGGATACCTCTATGGAGGAGCTGCTGGACCTCTTCATCAAGACCGGCTACTCTAAGATCATCGTCTACCGTGAGTCTATAGATAATGTGATCGGGTACATCCACAGCACGGAGATGTTTCGCTGCCACAAGGACGGAACTCGCTGGCAGGAGCATATCAAGGAGACGATCTATGTGCCTGAGACGCTTACGATAGAGAAGGTGATGCAGAGCCTCCTGCTACGCAAGCGAGGCCTTGCGATCGTGGTGGACGAGCTGGGGGGGACCTCCGGGATCGTCACCCTCGAGGATATCGTGGAGGAGATCTTCGGTGACATCGAGGACGAGCACGATACGGTGCATATCGTTATGCGTAAGGTGAGCGAGGAGGAGTACATACTCTCAGGTCGTGCCGGGCTGGATGATATTAATGATAAGTTTGAGATCGGACTGCCGGAGGAGGAGGACTTCAAGACCATAGCCGGCTATATCATGTCGGTCAGCCAGTCTATCCCCGGTCGGGGAGAGGTGGTGGAGCTTTCTCCAAAGTTTTGCGCAGAGATACTGAGAGCATCAGAGAATAAAATAATCCTCGTGCGGCTGCTCGTACGGAGTTAGTCGCACATAGTGTGAGATATCATGTATAGAACAAAGACTTGTGGAGAGCTTCGCGCCTCCGATATTGGCTCTGAGGTGACGCTGGCCGGATGGGTGCAGCGGATACGTAAGATGGGCGGGATGACCTTTATCGATCTACGTGATCGGTATGGGATCACCCAGCTGGTCCTTGCTGAGAGCAGCAGCCATGAGCAGCTCGAGAAGGCATCTGAGATCGGTCGAGAGTATGTGATCCAGGCAGTCGGTACCGTCGTGGAGCGCTCCTCGAAGAACCCCAAGATGCCTACCGGTGACATTGAGATCGATGTCCACTCGCTCAATATCCTCTCAGCCTCCGAGACCCCTCCCTTCACGATCGAGGAGGAGTCAGATGGCGGTGATGAGCTGCGGATGAAGTACCGCTACCTCGACATCCGCCGACCCAGTGTGGTACGCAATCTCGCCCTCCGTCACCGGATGGCGCAGCTGATCCGTCGCTACCTCGATGGGCAGCAGTTTATGGAGGTGGAGACGCCCTTCCTGATCAAGTCTACCCCGGAGGGTGCGCGAGACTTTATCGTCCCCTCGAGGATGAATCCGGGACAATTCTACGCCCTCCCACAGTCCCCTCAGACCTACAAGCAGCTGCTGATGATTGCCGGTATCGACCGGTACTTCCAGGTGGTTAAGTGCTTCCGTGATGAGGACCTGCGTGCCGATCGTCAGCCGGAGTTCACCCAGATCGACTGCGAGATGAGCTACGTCCATCAGGATGATGTGACAGACACCTTTGAGGGACTGAGCAAGTACCTATTCAAGGAGATCCTCGGCATTGAGCAGACGGAGCCTTACCTCAAGATGGACTGGCAGGATGCGATGAGGTACTACGGCTCTGATAAGCCGGATTTGCGCTTCGATATGCGGATCGTGGAGCTCAAGGAGACGATCACCGAGACCGGATTTGGGGTTTTCGATGAGGCTGCCTACATCGGAGGTATCTGTGCCAAGGGCTGTGCCGGCTATACCCGCAAGCAGCTCGATGAGCTGACCGACTACGTGAAGAGCCCTCAGGTGGGGGCCAAGGGACTGATCTACGCGCGCATCAACGAGGATGGCAGCGTCAAGAGCAGTGTCGATAAGTTCTACTCCGAGGAGCAGAGAGCTTCCCTGCGCGATGCCATGAAGGCTGAGCCGGGTGACCTGATCCTGATCCTCTGTGGTGACGATGCGATGAAGTGTCGGACTCAGCTGGGACGTCTCCGTCTCCGGATGGGACGCCGTGAGGGTCTTATGGACCCGATGAACTTCAAGTGCCTTTGGGTGGTCAATTTCCCGCTCTTTGAGTGGAGTGAGGAGGAGGGACGCTATATGGCGATGCACCACCCCTTCACTATGCCGGTGGAGGAGGACATCCCGCTGTTGGAGACCGATCCCGGAAAGGTGCGAGCCTACGCCTACGACATGGTGATCAATGGTGTCGAAGTGGGTGGCGGCTCGATCCGAATCCACGACACCAAGCTTCAGGACCGGATGTTCCATGCCCTTGGCTTCACCGAGGAGCGTGCACAGGAGCAATTTGGCTTCTTGATGAATGCCTTCAAGTATGGTGCACCGCCCCACGGAGGCATCGCTTATGGCTTTGACCGCTGGGTCTCCCTCTTTGCCGGCTTGGACAGCATCCGCGACACGATCGCTTTCCCGAAGAATACCTCCGGTCGCGATGTGATGGTAGATGCTCCTGCCATGGTGGACCAGAAGCAGCTGGATGAGCTGCATATTGCGCTGAAGAAGTAAGTCTCTATAGTATACAAGAGGAAGGTCAGCTGTCTCTGTCGGACGCAGATCTTCCTCTTTTTTATTTCACAGTCCCCCATGCTTGTCCGAAGAGCTCTCCTTGCCCTCTCTCTGCTTGCCCTCCTGCCGTCGCTCACTGCTCAGATCGTCCTGAGTCACTTTGACCTGACGGAGGAGGGGCGGCCCGACTCGACCTCTGTCGCCGTGGAGATCCCCTCCATGGTGCAGCGAGACCTGCTCCGTCAGGGGCTGATCTCTCATCCTTTTGTCGGCACTTCCGAGGACAGCATCCAGTGGGTGAGCGATAGGGAGTGGGTCTACCGGACCACCTTTGAGCTGTCGGGTGCGGAGCTCTCCGGCTATCGGTTGCGCCTCCGGTGGGTCGATACTTTTGCGGAGGTCTATCTCAATGGTGCACTGCTTGGTCGTACAGAAAACCTCTTCCGGACCTATACCTACGACCTCGATGGTCATCTCCGCCCAGGGACCAATCGGCTGGTGATCCGTCTCCTCTCACCGACGAAAGTCGGTCAGCTCCTCTACGAGAGCAATGGATTCAATTATCCTGCCGATAATGATCGTGCAAAAATATTCTACAGCCCATACATCCGGACTGCTCCCTACCACTACGGGTGGGACTGGGCACCTCGGCTGATCTCGATGGGTCTTTTTGCACCGCCCGTTGTGGAGCGAAAGGAGCGACTTCATCCGGAGGACTTTTACGTCCGCAGTAAGATCGAGTGGAGCGGTACGGAGCCGACCTCAGCCACGCTCACTGTGAGTGGCAGCCGGAGAGCTCAGGGGGCATCCCTCACGCTCCTCGATCCGGATGGCGTGGAGCTGGAGCGTGCGGTGATGACGGGTGACTCGGTCGCCTTCTCCATCCCGAGGCCACGGCTCTGGATGCCACACGGCTGGGGTGAGGCAGAGCGTTACACGCTTATCTATCAGGATGCCACGGGAGAGAGGGACAGCCTCCGGGTGGGGCTGCGGGAGGTGCGGCTTGATCAGGCGGACGGGGCGTTCCGCTTCGTGGTCAATCGCCGACCCTTCTACGCCAAGGGGGCCAATTACCTCCCGCACGACCGGCGTATGGGCGACCACGGGAGGAGCCTCGAGCAATTCTTCGTGGAGGACGTGCTGCCGGCGCACTTCAATATGCTGCGTGTCTGGGGTGGAGGGATCTACGAGACGGAGGAGTTTTACGAGCTGGCAGATCGCTACGGGATCCTTGTCTGGCAGGACTTCCCCTTTGCCTGCACCACCTATCCGATCGATCCCGCCTTTATGGAAAACGTGCGGTGCGAGGTGGCAGATCAGCTCTCGCGCCTCCGCAATCACCCCTCCCTGGCACTCCTCTGCGGCAACAATGAGGTCCGTGAGGGAATGCGCCACTGGGGCTGGAAGTCAAAGTATAGTCCCGAGGTCTGGCAGGAGATGACGACAGGGTATGAAAAGCTCTTCCAAGAGCTCCTCCCTGAGAGTGTAGCTCTCTACACCCCGCATATTGACTACATACACGGCTCGCCGTATGACTCCAACTGGGGCGACCTCGAGAGCCTCTCCCGCAGCGATGCACACTACTGGGGTATGTGGTTTGGCGAGGAGGACTACACCACATTTGATCACCATGCTGGGCGCTTCGCAAGCGAGTACGGGCTGCAGTCCTTCCCCGAGATGAAGACCGTCAGGAGCTTTGCCCCTGAGGCGGACTCCCTCAGCCTCGACCATCCTCTCGTGGCGCATCGGCAGCGCTCCCCGGGTGGCAATGAGCGGTTGCGACTCTATATGGAGCGGGACTACCCGACGCCCAAGAGCTTTGCCGACTTTACCTACCTGAGTCTCCTCGAGCAGCGAGATGCTACCGGCTATGCCATCCGTGCCGTCCCCACTATGCGGTGGAGCGCGCCTACCGACCCACGATCGTCGACCTGGTGGAGCGGGGGGACTCGCTCGCCCTCTGTCTCGTCTCCGATGACCCGTTGCTTAGGGGCTCTGTCGATGTCGAGGTGACCTGGATGCGGACAGACGGGAGCCTCGTGACAAGTCCTTCCCACTACACCTACCTGGTGACAGAGACGCCTCTCTCTGCGGAGGTGACCCGACTACGGAGATCGCTCACCTCCGATACCATCCTTGCACAATTGGTCGTGAGGCAAGGAGATGGGAAGGAGATCGCTCGCCGGCTCTACTATAGCGTCCGTCCCCGGCAGATGAAGCTACCACGTCCTCGCTATTTGGTCGAGGAGCGACTGACGGAGAGGGGGCTGACGGTCACCATTACCGCTGAGACCCTGATCAAGGACCTCTTTATCGAGTCCCCCTGGCAGGGTGCTCTCTACTCGGATAATTTCTTTGACCTGCTCCCGGGGGAGACGAAGACGATACAGATCTCGCATCCTGATGTGGAGAAGGGCAGGCTGACCTTTCACACCCTAAATGATCTGCTGAGAAATGAAGGAAAGTGAACTCATCATCGAGAATTGCGCCGGCGATGTCCCCTCATGTCTCGAGGCTGAGCGGGGTGGGGCGAGCCGGGTAGAGCTCTGTGCCGCCCTCTCGGAGGGTGGTACCACACCCTCCTACGGCACTGTGGCGACAGCCCTTCGCTGCTGTCATCTTCCCATCATCCCGATCATCCGTCCCCGCTCGGGTGACTTCCTCTACTCTGAGACGGAGGTCGATGTTATGCTGGAGGATATCCGGGTTTTGCGTTGGTTAGGAGTGGCCGGTTTCTCGCTCGGAGCCCTCACTCCGGATGGAGACTTAGACGAGGAGCTCTGCCGCCGGCTGATCCGTGAGGCAGAGGGCCTTCCGGTCACGCTTCATCGGGCTTTTGACCGCACGGCATCACTGGAGACGGCACTGGAGCAGGCGGTCGCTCTCGGCTTTGCCTGCATTCTCACCTCGGGCGGCACCCCCTCGGCAGTGGACAGTCTGGATCGGATCCGCCACTTAGTGGAGCAGGCCGATGGACGCATCCGCATCATGGCGGGCAGTGGCATCACGGCCGACAATGCACGTCACGTGGTCCGCTCCACCGGTGTCTCTGCGATTCATGGTACCTTTGCAAGGCTGAGGGGCAGCTACATGCACCACTCCTCAGCGGCATTTCCACCCTCGTCCTCGGCACAGATCCCTGAGAGAGACATCAGAGTCACCGATGCCGAGGCTATTTCATCCATACGTCAAAGTCTTTTATCATGAATACGATCGATATTGTTCTCTCCCCTGAGCTGCTTGATGTCTACAGGCCTACTGAGCCGACCACCTTTGTGGTGGTTGATATTCTCAGAGCCAGCTCTACGATGGTCGCTGCCTTCGACAACGGTGTCCGGCGGATCTTTCCCATCGAGACCATTGAGGAAGCAAAGGCGGCAGCTGCGGCGGGGCACCTCGTCGGAGCGGAGCGGAAGTGTGTCAAGTGCGACTTCGCTGATCTCGGCAATGATCCGCTTGAGTATGGTCCCGAGCAGGTGCGAGACAAGGAGATCTACTTCACCACTACCAATGGCACCCGTACGCTGAAGAAGTGTATGAGCTTCGGAGCGGAGCATAGTGTAGTCGTCGGGGCATTCACCAACATTGGCACCGTGGCTGAGTACTGCCGGGGGCGCAATGTCCTCTCCGTATGTGCCGGCTGGGAGGGGCACGTCTGCATCGAGGATGCTCTCTTCGGTGCTGCCCTTGCTGACCGCCTCTCAGGTAGCCACACGCTCGGCAGTGACGCAGTGCGGATGGTGATTGACTACTACCGCAGTCACTCGTCTGACATCGTGGGCGCCATCAAGCAGAGCGACCACTACCAGCGCTTGCTCCGTGTGGGGAAGGCGGAGGCTCTCTCGTACTGCATTGACCTCGACTGCTCCACAACTCTACCCATAGCCGGCACGGATGCTCAGGGACGTATCGTCTTAGATAATAAGTAAGCTGCTATGACTCGTAAAGTCCTCGTCCTCCTCTTTCCGCTCCTGCTCCTTACGGGCTGCGGCAGCACCCGAAACGCTGCCAATCAGCAGGTGAGCCGTATGCCTATGCCGGGGAAGAACCCCTCCTACAATGCCTACATCCGACAGTATGCCCCCGCTGCGCTGCAGAGTCAGCGAGAGTTTGGCATCCCTGCCTCCATCACCATGGCTCAGGGTCTGCTGGAGAGTGGGGCCGGTGGTAGTGCGCTGGCGCAGAAGTCCAATAATCACTTCGGTATCAAGTGCCACAATGGCTGGAGCGGTGCCCGCACCTACCATCGCGACGACAACCCTCGCGACTGCTTCAGGGTATACGACGATCCGCTTGACTCCTACCTCGACCATGGGCAGTTCCTCACGGGCAATCGCAGGTACAGCTCACTCTTCCGTATAGATATGGCGGACTACAAGAGCTGGGCAAAGGGACTTCAGAGTGCCGGCTATGCTACCGACCGAGGCTACGCCAATAAGCTCATCAAGATCATCGAGGACTATCAGCTCTACCTGCTGGTGGACGGCAACGTGGAGCGAGACTACGCCTACAACCGACCCGAGCAGCCACGGCGAACCGTCAGCAGTAAGCCTCCCATGAGATACGAGAAGCCGGCATCAAGGGAGACGACCCCAGCAGGTGTCCGTGAGATCTACAAGAGCTATGGACTCCTCTACGTCCTTGCCAAGAAGGAGGACGATCTCGCCAGCATCGCTCGTGACCTCAATATCTCGGAGAAGAAACTCACTGACTACAACGACTTCCCGCCCGGTTACCCAATCGAGCAGGGAGATATCATCTACCTCCAGAGGAAGCTCCGTCGTGCCGATCCGCCCTACTACCGCCATGAGGTGAGGGTAGGGGAGTCGATCCACGGCATCGCCCAGAGATACGGCATCCAGCTGCGCTC
>QWBY01003142.1_pt1 | contig 11972 bp, 6 predicted proteins | sample 1972471 | NCBI WGS metagenome assembly QWBY01 (sample SAMN09866722, study PRJNA288562) | Human gut metagenome isolate term6_stool, whole genome shotgun sequencing... | reverse complement strand
ATTTATTTCAGTTAATCTAAAAGACTTTAAAGTATCCCATGATTTCTCCTTTGTGTGTAACAAAAACTCCATATTTATAGACGATTATTTAGAATTATTCAATAGCTTTGTAGAAAAAAATAAGAACACCTAAAGGCTCATTGAATTAGGGTTTTAGAAAAATAATATAATAGTTTTTAAACGACAAAAATAAAAGTTTATACCAAAAGAAAAGGAGAGTAGAACCATAAAACAAGAAATTTTAGAAATATTAAAAACAGAAGTTAAGGCTTGCAAAAGATACACATAGAACTCAATAAAAAAACAAAGAAAAGAAACATTTGCCTAGAAATACACTTACCATATATATCAACCACAACAATGACTTGACAAGACCAAGCACACGAAGAACTTTGAGAAGTTTCAAAAGGAAATTTAAGAGATGGAGATTTTGAACTTTTCGCAGAATTAGAAACTTTGGGTAGAGATGTTAAAAAAGGGATAACAATAAATAAGGAAAGTGAAACAATAAAATAGAAATAAAAATAGTAAATGATACATTTATTATACTTATTAGCTCATTGGTATGCCTAGGTCTATATTTCCATAAGATGATTTGACTGTTTTCTTACTTGAACCATTTCTAGTGTTTAGTGATAGTGGCTTTTCACCGTATTCATAATCTAGATGCTCATCTAGTTCTGCCTTAAGCATTTGCTCCATTGTATCTCCTAAAAGATCTTTTAAAGCTTCTTGTAAATCTTGTACTGTTTCTGGTTAATACTCTTCGATTAACATTTTTGATATTTTGTTAAGTCTTGTTTCTGGTCTTTTTCTTGCCATAAAAATTCCTCCTGATTATTATTATCTTATCAGGAGGAGTTTCTATACACAAATTATTTCACAGTCTCCCCCTATGGGTTTTGTTTGCTATGTTTATTTTTGGTTCTTTTTTGTTATTTTAGTTTTGATGTCTTAATTTGAGTATATGTGTTCATTTTTACATAAAGAAAGAGACTCGAGTTAACGAGTCTCCCCAATATTTGACATAGAGCCATAAACGCCCTCCCTTATAAATCTCTAGGAGAGTGTTTACATTAATTTTTAGATTAAATATGGAACTCTTTGCCGTTTAATCTTTCCCATATTTCATCTATTGAGTTGTTATACTTTCTGTGGTAGTCGTGTCCATTTGTAGACTCGATAATGTCGCCGTAAGACCAAGATGTCTCAGGGTTATCATAGAACATCTTGATTTCTTTTTTGTGAAGTTTCACAAAGTTCAAATCACATTTACGATCCAACATTAGGTTTGTGATAGTTACAACTTCTTCTCTGGTTATATTTCTTTCTGGTCTAAAGGTTCCATCTGGATATCCTTTTATCCATCCCTTTTGATAAGCTGATGCTATATATTTGTATGCCCAATGAGTAGATTCTAAATCTTTGAAGTTCACTGATCCTCCCACAATCTTGTCGAATTTACTAGCTATAGTTGAAAATTCTGCTCTAGTTATAGGGGCATTTGGCTTAAATGTACCATCTGGATATCCTTTAACTAAGTTTAAATCCGTCATTATTGTAACAGCGCTTCCAAACCAATCTTCTTTCTTTACATCCGGATATATACTTCTAAATTCTTTTGACTTCGTATATTTTTTAAGAAGTAAACGTCCAAACATTGCTGTTACTTCAGCACGAGTCATAGGATTCTTTGGTCTATAAGACCCGTCTTTATATCCGTACATATACGCTGAATGATCTTTCTTATTTAAAAGCCCGTCTTCATATCCGTACATAGATGCTGAGTGATCTTTCTTATTAAAAGGCTCGTCACTAGGTCCAAAGGGTGTTAGTATTTTTTCGTTTTCCACGTCCTTCATAACTACTTGAGGAAGGTCTGAGTCTGACAATTTAAATTTAAAACTTACATCACTTTCCTTGTAGCCTGAAGGAGTTTTAATTTCTGTTATTCTGTATTCGCCGTTAAACAGTCCCGGAATACTTACAAGGCCTTGTGCATTTGAAGTTACTTTGTCGCTCACTAAAGTATAGGTGCCGTCTTTTTCAAGCTTTTCAACTTTAAATACTGCGCCTTCAAGTCCCATCTTTGAAAACTTGTCTACTTTTTTAAAGGTAACTTCGTGGCGAGTGTAGGAGTTTTTAACTATATAAGTTTTTTCATTCTTTTGAGTTCCATCTGCATTTTCTATAACTTTTTCAACAGAATTGTCTTCAATATTTTTCGGATACTTAACGCCGTCTTTTGAAACAACAATTTCAAAGGATAGATTTTCGTATCCCGCCACTCTCGTCTCTACAATCTTGTATGTGCCCGGTTCAAATCCTGTAAAGACTACATTGCCTTCGGCGTCAGATACTGCAACTGCATATTTAAAGTTATCCCTTGCAGGGTTTTGACCGTTAAGATGTTTGTAAACTTCTTTTTCAAAATTATTTCCGACTTTGCGATAAGCTTTAAACTCAACACCCTTCATAACCTTAGGTTGTCCCTTATCGTCTAATGCTTCATCATATTTCTTAAAGGAGAAGCCCTTTCTGTCTTTGTAGTTAACAAACTTTTCGTCCTTGTTTTCAGTATCTTCATCGGTGAAAAGTTTAATGTTTTGAGCCTTGTCTCTTGCATTTGTAAGGTCGGGAACATTAATAACATCTGTGTTAACTACGTGATCCTTAAAGACGTTAATATTCTTTTCTTTGTCTTCATGTGCTTCTACAATGTGGTACTGTTTGTTGTCCAAGTTTTCAAATTTTACCAAGCCGTTATCGTCCGATTTGGCTCTTGCAATTTCATCTTTACCTGCTTTAAGGATAAAGGTTGCTCCCGCCATGGGTATGGGTTTACCTTTGTACACTTCTTGGTACTTGGTAAAGGAAATACTGTGTTTTATCTTTTTATTTTCTACTACTTTTTGTTCAATAACCTCAATAGGAAGTAAATCCCCTCTATAGCCCGGAGGAAATATTCGTATTTCGTGTTTATATGACCAGTCGTAATAATCCTTGTGATCGTCAGCTTTAACATCAAACTCATCAATTACTGTCGTGTCTTCAGGCAGACCGTAGCCTACAGGTGCCTTACTTTCTACAATTTTGTATATTCCTTCAGGCACATCTCTAAATGTAACTTTGCCGTCAGAATCTGATGTAGCATTTTTATATAGTGAGTACTCATTTCTTGAACCCTTCTTCATGAGTTTAAACTCTGCCCCTGAAAGTGGTATTAATTTTCCATTTTCATCTTTAACCGAGTCGGCTTTGATAAAGGAAATGTTGTGAAGAGTAAGTTTTTGATTTGTTACATCTCCATAGTCATACTCAGCCGCCATGTCTTTTGTAAGTTCAATTGTAAAGTAAGCCATTTCATCTGTATATCTTCCCGGTGCTTTGTTCGTTTCTGTAACCTTGTACTTGCCGTTTTCGAGGTTTTCTACACGAACTAAGCCTTGGGCGTCAGAAATAAGTACATCACTTACTGTCGTATAGCTTCCATCATCTCCAAGCTTTTCAATTTTAAAAACTGCATATTGTAATGGATTTCTTGTAGTCGTGTCAATCTTTTTAAATATTAAAGTGTGTTTATCAATAGGCTTTAACTCGTTATATACCTTAAGTCCCAAGTTGATAACAAAGCCCCAAGCATCCTTATCCCCTACTTTTTGTACAAGATTTGTAAGTGCAGGATTAGGAACTTGTTTTTGTGAGCCGTCTGATTGAGCTTGATTTATAGTGGCAGGATAAGTGTTGTCATTAATACTTGTAACTTCCACTTTATCCTTTTCAAGATTTCCGTCTTTAAAAGTTATTGTCTTGCCGTCTTTTGAAACGGTAAATGTAACAGAGTCTTTTAAAACTTTATGGTCTGCGTTTTCAGCAACGGTTTCCTTCAGGGTGTAGGTGCCGTTAAAAGGTACTTGATCCAAGATTAAGCTACCGTTGGAAGAAACGGCAAATGTTCCTGAATTAAATTGTTCTTCCTTCAGTTCATTTCCTTGTTTATCTAAAGGTTTATATTTTCCTTTTAGCTCAAAAGAAACTGTGGTGTAATCTACCGGCTTAAATTTATCCCTTCCTATTTCTCTCTTAGGTAAAACTTTTTGAAGGTTGATATAGAACTTTTGAACTACCACTTCAACAGAACCGGAGCGCACCGGAGTAGAGGCTTGCGCATCTTGAGTATAAGTTTCATTGTCCCCTTTAAACGTTGCCGTGGCTTTGTTGTAAATGACGGTTTCATCTCTTACCGCTTTGGCAATGATGTCACTGTTTTTTAAAATTACATCATACTCTAAGGTAAAGGAGTCAGGGAATTTATCACCGGTCTTTTTCACTTCAAAGACAATTTCTTCACTGCCTTTAATTTTTGTTGTTGCACTTAAATTTGTTGATTCAGTTCCATTTTCATTGACAACTATATTGTCATATTTAACAAAACCGTGATTTCCGCCAAAGGTGTCTTTAACTTCCAAAGTTTTACAAGACTTTAAGAAGTCCTTGTCCTTTAAATCAAAGGTCAAAGTGTAGTGGCGTATAGCTGACTCTTTAAAGGCTTTCATGTCGTCGGCACTTGCGCCTTCTGCCCATGTGTTCACTGTTTTAGTAAGGAACTTGCCATACTGAACTTCCGTCGATGCTGTGGCTGATTCTTTTATAGTTTGAGGAGGATTGTTGTCATTTTTCAGGATAGCTGTTGCCATGTTGTTCGGAAATCTTTCCCCTTGACCTCCGGCAAAAATCTTGGACAAATCCATTTTTACTTCATAGATGATGGTAAACTTCTTGCCTGAAAGGTCCACATCGCTATTTACTTTAAATACCTTACCATCTCTTGTAAAAGTAATGACTGCCGGAGCAGCTTCATATTCATCGGGATCTGTAGGACTTTGTTTTTCCTTTAAGGCCCCATTTATTTTGGCACCTGTTATATCTACAAACTTATCATACTCCCTGAATGTGTCGGTGATTTCAATTTCTTTTATCCCTTTTAGCTCATAGCCTGTAAAGTCAAAGGTAAGTCTGTATGTCTTCTTTCCCGAAGTCTTTGCTTCGTTGTCGGGAGTAATGTCTGCCTTGGTTAAGAAGTCGTCCTTTTTAATACTTGATTTTGCCTCTACATTCAATCCTCCATCGTAAGTCACCGTTGCGGTGTTACTTATCGTTGAGGTAGCTTTACCTGTACCGAATTTAATAAATTCATAAGAAGCGTCCATGTCATAAGTGAAGAGGTATACAAATTGATTTGCTTCTTTATTTGTTTTAAATCCCTCTTCCGTTACGCCGGTTGTAAATCTAATCGTCTTATTGTAGTCTGATGCATTAAATTTAAGTTCTTCCCCTGTAAGCGTAGATTCCCCTTTTATATATTTTGTAATAAAGGTGTTGTATATTTCTTTTTCATAGTCTGCATCACTTTTTCCTTCCGATTTTGGATTGACTTCTTTAAGTTTAGAAATTGCAGCATCAAAATCTGCAAGCTTAAATTTTACAAGTTTAAGCTTAGTGTAATCTCCTAAGCTTCCACCTGTCATTGTTGCGGTGTCCTTAATTTCTATTTCTTCACAGTAAGATCCCTTTATATTTGCCAAGACTCCGTTTTTAATTAGAGTCATGTCGTCTTTTATAAAGGAATGTTTGTAAACAGGATATAGTCCAACTTGCTTATTGGTTCCTGTTTCTTCTCCCACTTCATCTTCGCCTGTTTTACCTTCCAAGTGGAATTTTGGATAGCCTTTGTCTTCCCCTTTCCTAGGCTCATAAATGTAAAGGTCCGGCATATTTCTAAGCATTACCGATTTAAATGTGTTAACTTCAGCTTTAGTTTCCGACTCTGTTTCATAAGTCAATATTAATGCAGCTGTCTTAACATCTTCGTCATGGACAGTCTTGTAATATGCTCTTTCTGTTTCAGTTGCATCTTGCGCCTTAATAAGTGTGTAGTAAGGATTTTTCGCAGTCTCAGGATTTACCAAACTTGTAAAAGGAAGTCTAAAAATTGTAACTATGTCCTCATCTGTAAATAAGGACAAATCCGGGAAGTTTCTGCCCGGTTTTTCGGGATTAGGTACTCCGAAATATTCTCCTGTGGATACTAATTTAGTTTCGCCAACTACCGCATTCTCGTTTTTATATATATAGTCAGGGAAAAGGAACTTTATTATGTCAATATTTATCGCTTTTTTTCTATCGTTTTCGTCTTTTATGTTTTTGTGACGAGCTTTAATCTCTTCAATCTTATTTGCCAAAGTCGAAGAGTGATCGCCGAACTTAATTACAAAATGATCCTTGCCGCCTGTCCCTTCTAAAGTGTAGTAGGGCTTGCCTAACTCCTTATTTGAGCCAACAGCGTTTGCCTTAGCACCTTCTATTAGCTTATTTATTGCACCTTCATTAAGGTCGATTTTCTTTTCAGGGTCAATAAAATAATAGTTTAAAGAATCTTTTCTTAATGAGCCGTGTTTAATAGTATCTTCAATTTCTACAACGGCTTTGTTTTTATGATCTCTGTTAAAGACTATTGCCCATGTTGTAATTCTCTTGCCATTTTCAGTTCTTTGTGCGATTTGGACTTTTTCCGAAGGCTTTTCTACAATTTGGAAGAAAGAAATGTCTGCCGATTTACTGTCAGTCACATCCGCCCCTTCATAGTTATAGCTAAAGATTGCATTGGACTTAGCTTTCGGATAGCCATAGGGCCCATAGTTATTGGGAAGCTTTGTGACCTTGGTGGACCAGCCTATTTCGTAGTGGAATTTGCCTGTGAGTTTTCCCTCTTTATCCTTTTCAAATATTTTTTGGATTGGAGAATTTTCGTCATTTAATTTGTAGGTAAATTCCAAATCCTTTTTGAGATTATAGCCTGTCCATGGGGCTTTTTTCTCAACACCTTCTCCTGCAAGTTCAAACTTATTGTCTGATTTTACTTTTGGAGGGAAGGTCACTTCTCTCTTTGAAATATTTATTGTAAAGCCGTCCGGAAGTTCTTTGTTATTTGCCGGATAAATGGATACTGTTTCATAGAGGAAGTTTTCTCCTGTATCTGCTGAAGGCGCTACAAAAGACCTGCGATTTATGGTTATATTTTCTTCGGGAAAAATTATAGGCTTTAACGCATTTTGACTTTGGTCTTTATTGTCATAGCTATATTTAAACTTCCAACTTGCAGTTAAATAGCTGTAGTCATTTTTAAAAGCCATCCATTGGCTAACGGGAATTTCAAGTTTGTAGGTTTTTGTTTTCCCTTCGTCTGTACTTGTTCCGTCAATTTTTTGAGTTTGTTTTAACTTGTAATAGAGACCTTGATTGTAAGATTCGAAACGGTTATCAGTAATTTTAAGTCGATTTTCATCCTTAACATTCGCATTTGAACCGTTAGTCAAGTTAAAGGATTCAATATCTATATTGGCAGGTAGGTCTGGTGCTCCATCTTGTGTATCCTTGGTTAAAGTTACTGTCGCGACAAGATTATTTCCTTCTATTTTGAAGTCGTAAGATACTCCTGCTGTATACTTCGGTGCTTCCGGAGTTAATGAGCCCAAAGTAATGGTTCTTGTTTCACTTTGTACGCCGTTTGAAAAAGTTGCGTTTAAGGATGCATAAGCTTCTCCATCTTTTAAAGTAAACTTATAATCTCCTTCTTTATTATCTGTTGCTGCCACAAAATTAACTTTATCTGATGGATCTCCGGTAACATTTATTGTACCTAATTGATATCCATTTTTTTTGCTAACTTTAACAGTCGCAGTTTTTTTGTCTCCGCTTAAAGTAGGACCTGTAATATTAAAGCCGTAAAAGTTAATTGTAACTTTATTTGGAGAATCAGGAAGCAATGTATAGCTTGTGTTATCTGTTTCCTTTGTCGTAAGCTTTAATGTCAAAGGAGTAGTGGTGTATGTAACTACATCTGTTTTGTCAAAAATATATTTTGCTACAATATTTCCGCTGTCTTCTACAACGGTAACTGAGCCTACAGTTTTTCCCGTATCCCTATCCACAATATTAAGAGATTGCAGTGTACTACCCGAAACAATTGATTTGTCATTTATTTTATCTACGATAGCAATTTCGGCAATGGTCATGTAATAAGTCTGATCTTCGGTGCTTGAAGTCTTTAGATCCATGACAGGAAATACTATTTCATAAGTTCCCTTCTTGTTGGAACTGTTAATACTGTCGCCGTTTATTCCCTTTACAAATGCTCTAAAGTTGCTGCCCCCTCCGGATCTAAGTGGCATAGGTTGCTTAAAGCTTTGAGCCTCATGTAAATTTCCGCCAGCTACTTGACTTGTAACTTCTAGTACTTCATCAGAAGTTACTCCATTTGACATGCCAATATTTTCCATTATTTCTTGTTGTCTTCTCAGTTCACTTTGAGCTTCTACATCAGAACCTAGGGCATAAACCGCGTCCCCAAAGCTAAGAAAAAGCATAATTAATGCTAAGAAAAAAGAAATCTTTCTTTTCATACTTCCTCCTTAATTTACCTTTGAAAAATTTTTTATAAGATAAAGACCACATTTGGCAATAATGAATTGCGAAGGTGGTTTAAACCAACGTAATGTTTCTAATTTTAATGTATATATTAAAACACATCTTCGTTATAAATATATGTTAACCCAAAGTTGCGTTATTGTAAAGAGGCTCTATAATATCTGTTGGGGAGTAAATCTCTAACAGATACTTTTATGTAAAAAATCGGCACAAAGGTTAATTCCTTGATGCCGATTAGATTTTGTAAAAATACTTTATTTATATTCCCTAAGTTCTTATTTTTCTTTACCTATTTTTTTAAAATAGTCTATTATTTCTTTTTCATAGCCTATATTTTTTGGTTTATAATATTTTTTATCTTTAAGTTCATAAGGAAGGTAGTCTTGTTTGACGTATGAATTTTCGTAATCATGGGGATATAAATATTTTTCATCACTTTTGTTTGCTGGATTATTTTTATCTCTGAGATATATTGGTATTGTTGCCTTTGCTTCTTCTTTGATATCCATTGTCCTAAAATAATTCTAGCTTCAGGCATTCCCACTGCATTGATATTTTGAAAGCAAGCAGATGCTACAACCATAGCCATGGGATTTGCATTTCCTACATCTTCTGATGCAAAAATTATCATTCTTCTTGCTATAAATTTTATATCTTCTCCAGATTCAAGCATTTTGGCTAAATAGTATAGGGCTGCATCAGGATCTGTACCCCTTAGAGATTTTATAAAAGCTGAAATTGTATCATAATGTTCGTTGCCACCATTGTCATACAATAATTTTTTTCTTTGCATGGAATTTTCGAGAACATCTAAAGTTAGATTAACTTCATTGTCAACTTTATCTGTTGATAATACTGCAATTTCTAAAGAATTTAGAAGAAATCTACCATCGCCTGATGAATTTCTGATTAAAAATTCTCTTGCTTGTTCAGACAAATTAATTTTTAAATTTCCAAAGCCTTTGATTTTATCACTGATCGCCCTGTCAATTAATTTATTCATGTCTTTATTTTCTAATGCTTTTAAATTTAATATTTGCAATCTGGACAAAAGTGCTTTATTAACTTCAAAATATGGGTTTTCAGTAGTTGCCCCAATAAGTATAATTATTCCTCGCTCTACATAGGGCAAGAGTGCGTCTTGTTGGGTTTTATTGAATCTGTGAATTTCATCAATAAATACGATAGTTTCTATATTTGAAAATTTGAAATCATCTTGAGCTTTATTTAGGACTTCTCTCAATTCTTTGATGTTTGATGTAACTGCAGAAAGTTCCACGAAGTTTTTATTTGTTAAATTAGCAATTATTTTTGCAAGGGTTGTCTTTCCTACTCCTGGAGGTCCATAAAAAAGCAAGGAGTTTACCCTGTCACTCTTAATAAGTCTAGAGAGAAATTTTCCTTGACCTATAATATGATCTTGACCAACAAATTCTTCTAAATTTTTGGGTCTTAGCCTATCGGCAAGAGGCGACTTATTATTAAGATTTTTTTCCATAGATAAGTCAAATAGATTCATTTTTATTTATTATTTTTTCCAATTCATCAACAAAAGTTTGTAAGTCTTTAAATTCTCTATAAACTGAGGCGAATCGCACATAAGAAACCTCATCTAATTTTTTTAGTTCTTCCATAACCATCTCACCAACATCTTTGGAGTAGACTTCTTTTTTCATTGAATTTTGAATGTTTTTTTCAATCCTATCGCTTGCATTCTCGATTTTTTCTCTTGATACAGGTCTTTTTTCACATGATTTTATCATTCCATTTATTATTTTATCTCTATCAAAAGCTTGCCTTGTCCCGTCTTTTTTTATAACCATAATGGGAGATGATTCTATCTTTTCATAAGTTGTAAATCTCCCCTTACATTTTAAACATTCTCTTCTTCTTCTTATTGTATTATCTTCAGTTGGTCTTGTATCAACTACCTTAGAATCTTCACAAGCACAAAATGGACACTTCATAATTACCCCTATTCAAAAACCCCAACTCTTCATATTCAGTTCAAATAAAAAATTAGGGTTATATTAGTTCATAATAAATTGAGCGGACATAAAATCCGCTCATAATTTCAATAAAACAAATTATTTGTTTCTATTAATTTTTAAGAATGATGGAATTTTTAATTCTCCATTGTCTTCTTCTTCATTTTCTTTTAAATTTCTTGCAACAAGGTTTGGTTTTTTCTTATCATCCTTCTTGCCATCATCTTTATATTGGTCAAATTCTGTTGCTATTACTGTAATCTTAACTTGATCTTTAAGAGTTTCGTCAATTCCTGCTCCGAAAATAATGTTAGCATCTTCATCTACACATTCACGAATAAGATCTGCAGCTTCGTTAACTTCAAAAATTCCGAGATCATTTCCTGCAGTAATATTAAGTAATACTGATTTTGCTCCTTCAATAGAAGTTTCAAGAAGAGGTGAATTTATTGCAAGTTTTGCAGCTTCAGTTGCTCTATCATCTCCTGATGCAATTCCTATACCCATATGTGCTATACCCTTGTCTTGCATTATTGTCTTAACATCAGCAAAGTCAAGATTAATTAAATTAGGTACAGAAATTAAATCAGAAATACCTTGAATACCTTGTTTTAAAATTTCATCAGCCATTTCGAAAGCTTCAGAAAAACTTGTCTTTTTATCAGCGATTGATAATAATCTGTCGTTAGGAATTATAACCAAAGTATCAACTTTATCCTTTAAAGCAGAAATTCCTCTTGCTGCAGACTTAGATCTCTTCATACCTTCAAAAGCAAAAGGTTTTGTTACAACACCAACAGTAAGTATTCCAAGTTCTTTAGCAATTTCTGCTATAACAGGAGCAGCTCCTGTTCCTGTTCCTCCGCCCATACCAGCTGTTATAAATACCATATCAGTATCTTTTAATGATTCTTTAATTTCATCAATTGATTCTTCGGCTGATTCTTGTCCTACATCAGGATTAGCTCCTGCGCCAAGACCTTTTGTTACTTTCTCGCCAATTTGAATTTTATTATCTGCTAAGGAAGATTTAAGCGCTTGTCTATCAGTATTGAAAGCATAAAATTCAACACCCTTAATACCGGCACTAATCATTCTGTTTACAGCATTATTTCCGCCACCGCCGACGCCAACAACTTTAATCTTGGCAAAATCATCATGATCCATATCAAATTCCAACATATATATCCTCCTCATATGATAAAATACTTATAGTCTATTTTTAATTACTCTATGCATTAATCTTATTTTATAGAAAATAAGTCAAATAGTCAACAATAAAGTAATAAATTGAAAATAATAATGCTTTCAAGTATTTTTATCAATTATCTTATTAATATTTTTTTTTAATTTTTATTATTAATTACCTTTTGTTTGACATCATTATTTATAACTACAGATGTATCTTTAGAAGTATTATTATTATCGAAAATATCCTCTTCCTTAGTATCTTTTTCAACAACAATTGGATTTTCAGATTTTTCCATTTCAATAAGG
>QWBY01002006.1_pt1 | contig 11981 bp, 8 predicted proteins | sample 1972471 | NCBI WGS metagenome assembly QWBY01 (sample SAMN09866722, study PRJNA288562) | Human gut metagenome isolate term6_stool, whole genome shotgun sequencing... | reverse complement strand
GATCTGATTGACGGTAAATGTCTGGAAGTGTAGCATCAGTGTAGGGGTAGGTAAATGATTTTCTTAGTGTCGTAGTACTCGAGCTCGGGATAGAGGCTCCTGATCTCCGTCACCTCGACCGACTTGCGGAATGGTCGGAGCTCCTCACTGAGGTCGCCCCCCTTGAGAGTGATGATCCCATTGGGGAGGGCATTGAGCTGCTCCCTCCGGTCGACCAGGTGACCCGACGTGCGGACGAGATCGGAGAGGTCCATAGCCGCCCGGCTGACGATGAAGTGGTAGCGACCCTGCCACTCCTCAGAGCGGGTATGGACAGCCTCCACATTCGTCAGACCGATCGCATCAGCGATGGCTCGAGTGACGCGGATCTTCTTCCCCGTCCCGTCGATCAGGGTGAAGTGACACTCTGGGAAGAGGATCGCCAGCGGTATCCCCGGCAGCCCACCACCGGTGCCGACATCGATGATCCGCGTCCCGGGGCGGAAGGAGGTGTATCGCCCGATCACCATTGAGTGGAGGATGTGGTGCTCGAGGATCTGGTCAATGTCCCGGCGGGAGACGACGTTGATCTTCGCATTCCACTCCTTATATAGATCAGGCAGCCGGCTCAGTTGGTCCAGCTGCTCAGCGGTGAGGGCGGGGAAGTACCGCTCTATAGTGGTCAGGTCGGCGCTCATTCGGTCATCAGTCGCTGCTTGTACTCATCCTTGAGGTAGCCGGCAATATCGGCGTAGGGCAGCGTCAGCTCTATCGGTCCGACGAAGTGGGCAGCGATGTCGTAGGGATTGAAGTAGAATGTGACACCCTCCGAGGTGAGATAGAAGTACTCCCCCATCCTTGCCTCCTCGTAGAAGTAGACCCCCTTGTCGGCCAAAGCGTCGGGACTGTCCACTCCGAAGGATTTCATCAGCGCCGAGAGGAGCAGCTCATCAATCTTATCCTCGCTGCCGTCAGCAAAGAGCTGATGGACAGTGACCGGAGCATTGTGCCTGAGGTCGTAATTGGCTGACCGGATCGAGGTGGCGCCATTGGCTCCGCCACTGAAATCGTACTGGCTGATCTTGACGGAGACAAGGTCTGCTTGATTATAGGTCAGGGAGTCGGACTTGACCATCTCCTCAACAAAAAAGGAGAGGAGTGCCGTGGGGGACTCCGCATCGTCCCTCATCATAGTCTTGGCGCGTGTCAGATCGGAGATATAGCTCTCCAGCCCTTGAGCCACTACACTGTCGAGGTAGCTCTGCATACTCATATGGGCCTCGTAGTCGGGACCCTCTAGGGCATGGCAGGCAATGAGATAGCTCCTGAGTGAGTCTGCGATCACTCCTGCATCTCCCTCGGCGGTCGGCTCCAGGAGATCCAGCGAGACGGTGAAGGCAGGGACGGCGAGGGAGGTATCCTGCCGAATCACCGGCATAAGGGTGTCGGTGTACTCCCTTGCCACGTGGATCGTCTGCCAGCTGATCTGCTGATTGATCTCCTCACCACTGCCCCTCTTATGGCATCCCGATAGGAGCAGTGCTGAGGAGACAAGACTGCCCAGCAGCAAGAGCAGAGGGAGGGACTTAGATCGTGTCATGACTTATTAATTAGCCAGCTCAGAGATGAATTTTATCCGGACAAGGCGCACCTCATCCTCCTCGTACACCTCCAGTGCAGACATCGCTGTGTCTAGATCGTCCGTGGGGGAGTGGCGGAAGTAATTGAAGATCTCATCCACGTCGTCGGCATCCATGACGTCATCGATGAAGTAATTGATGTTGATCTTGGTACCGGAGTAGACGATCGACTCGATCTCCGAGAGCAGGTCGCTGAAGTCCATGTTATTGGAGTTGGCAATGTCCTCGAGGGAGACCTTTCGGTCGATGTGCTGGACGATGGAGACTTTAAGCTTGGACTTATTGGGGACCGTCCGTATGCGGATGTCCTCCGGCCGCTCGATGTCATTCTCCTCCACATACTCCTTGATCAGGGCGATGAAGGGGGCACCATACTTCTCCGCCTTACTCTTCCCTACCCCGGTGATATTCTGCAGCTCCTCCATCGACACCGGGTAGACACTCGCCATATCCTGCAGGCTGGAGTCCTGGAAGATGACATAAGCGGGCACCTTGAGCTCCTTCGCCATCTTCTTCACTGCATCCTTAAGTATGGAGTAGAGCTCCGGGTCCGCCGCTCCACCGCCTCCTGTGCCGGCACCCTTGGAGGCGCGCTCGGCCTCCTCATCCTCATCCACCTCATCGGAGGGTAGGCTGACGAGGAAGGACTTGGGCTTCTTCATAAAGGCCCGCCCCTTTGCGGTGAGGCTCAGGATCCCCTGCCGCTCGATACTCTTGTCGACGTACCCCTCGATGATCGCCTGACGGATCACGGCATCCAGCAACTCCTCGTCCTCCCCCTTGAGGGAACCAAAGTCCTCAAGATCATCGTGCTTGTAATTCTCGATGTCGACCGTCTTCTTACCGAGGAGAAAGTGAATGATGTAGTCGGTCTTAAACTCCTCCTTGAGCACACTCACTGCCTCGAGTATGCTTGTCAGTGTCTCTTTTGCTTCCACTCTTCTATGGTGCGCTTTACAATTATCGCAGTTGTGACAGTTATCTTGCTCGTAGGTCTCTCCGAAGTAATTGAGGAGAAACTTCCGTCGGCATATTGGGCTCTCTGCATAGGACTTCATCTCTTCGAGAAGGAGGGAGCCCACGACCCTCTCGTTATTCGTCTTATTCTTACTATGGAGGAGCTTCGTCATCTTGTCGATGTCGGCATCGCTGTAGTAGGCGATGCAGAGCCCCTCACCGCCATCTCGCCCGGCGCGACCGGTCTCCTGGTAGTAGCTCTCCAGGCTCTTCGGGATGTCGTAGTGGATCACGAAGCGGACGTCCGGCTTGTCGATCCCCATCCCGAAGGCGATCGTCGCCACGATGACGTCGATGCTCTCGTTGAGGAAGGCATCCTGCGTTTCGTCCCGCACCTTGCTCTCTATGCCGGCGTGGTAGGGGAGCGCCTTGATGTCGTTGGCCCTAAGCACCTCAGCGAGGTTCTCCACCTTCTTGCGGCTCATGCAGTAGATGATCCCGCTCTTGTGGTGGTGCTCCTTGATGAAGCGGATGATGTCAGGCTCGATCTCGCTATCCTTCCGTCGGATCTCGTAGTAGAGGTTGGCGCGATTGAAGGAGCTGCGGAAGACCCTTGCGTCCCTCATCTGGAGAGCCTTCAGGATATCCTGCTGCACCATCGGCGTGGCGGTCGCTGTGAGAGCGATGATCGGTCGGTGCTCGATCTGATCCACGATCTCCCGGATGCGGCGATACTCCGGTCGGAAGTCGTGCCCCCACTCGCTGATGCAGTGCGCCTCGTCCACGGCGTAGAAGGAGACCGGTATCGACTTGAGAAACTCCACATTCTCCTCCTTCGTCAGGCTCTCCGGGGCAACGAAGAGCATCTTCGTCTTGCCGCTCACGAGGTCGGCACGCACCGCCTCAAGCTCTGCCTTGGTGAGGGACGAGTTCATCACATGAGCCACTGACGGATCCTCAGCGCAGCCGCGTATCGCATCCACCTGATTCTTCATCAGTGCGATCAGGGGCGAAATGATGATCGAGGTACCCTTGCTGATCAGGGCTGGCAACTGGTAGCAGAGGGACTTACCCCCGCCGGTCGGCATGAGCACAAAGGTATCATGCCCCTCCAGAATACTCGCTATGATCTCGGCCTGATCCCCCTTGAAGGTATCAAAGCCGAAGAAGTGCTTCAGTGTCTTATGCAGTAAGTCGTCGGACTGTTCCATCTCATAGAGCAAGGTCGGTGATTTTTATTTACTTCATAAAGGTAGTCAAAAAAAGACTACCTCTCCAAATCCATTGGCAATGAAGTGGCAAAAAATCGCAGCCGCTGCCGCTCTCCGACCCTCCTAAGCGGTCGCAAAGATACGCTTTTGCATCATATCCCCAACCCCTCCATCGCCTTGTCTGGGGAGTACTCTGACGTGACCAGAGGGGCGCAGAGGGAAAAGCGAGCAACTTATCTGAAGTACCATATAGAGAGACTTTTGCCGTGCAGAAGTCTCCTTTACGCGATAAATAAGTATGTTTGTGTATAGTGAGTGCGTTACCCATATGGGACGTGTACGCCCACGGCCTCAGTCCAATGGTATGTATATAGTTCCAGTATTGCCCTATAACATTGTGTTTTTTCAGGAGAAGACACCTCCCACACTAATATCGGTATTAGAAATCTCCCATATGGATAGTGACATTGCACCTACCGCCAAAGACTCCTCCCCTCTCATGACAGTAAGACAATCCATTGCCCTCGCCCTGCTGCTTCTACTCCCCGCACTCTCTGCCTCAGCACAGCTGCAAGTGGGTGCCGACCGGATGGACGAGATCATCCAGCTCACCGAGGGGAAGCGCGTGGGACTGGTCGCCAATCAAGCGGCCGTGCAGACTGACTCAGCCCACACCTTTCTCCTCGATGCCCTGACAGACCACGAGGTCAAGGTGACGCGTCTCTTCTCACCCGAGCATGGCTTCCGCGCTATGGCCGATGCGGGGGCAAAGGTCGACTCCTCCACGGACCCTGTCTCCGGTCTGCCGGTCATCTCTCTCTATGGCAAGCACCGCAAGCCGACCGCCAAGGACTTCGCCGGTCTGGATGTGATCCTCTTCGACCTGCAGGACGTGGGGGTACGCTTCTTTACTTACATCAGCACCCTCTACTACGTCATGCAGACCTGCGCTGAGACCGGCACACCGATCATCATCCTCGACCGCCCCAACCCCCACGATGCGGTCGATGGTCCTGTGCTAAGGGACATGAAGTACCGCTCCTTCGTCGGGATGCTCCCCATCCCCGCTGTCCACGGTCTCACCATGGGCGAGCTGGGGCAGATGATCGATGGCGAGGGCTGGCTCGGGGAGGGACTCACCGCAGACCTGACCGTCGTCACCCTCCTCGGGTGGAAGCACGGTGACCCCTACAGCCTGCCCGTCCGTCCGAGCCCCAACCTCCGGAGCGATCGCGCCCTGCTGCTCTACCCCACCCTCTGCTTCATTGAGGGGACCTGCTGGAGCGAGGGACGCGGCACGGAGAAGCCCTTTGAGCAGACCGGCTACCCCGACAAGCGTATGGGGACACATACTTTTACCCCACGGAGTATCGCCGGGGCACACGCGCCTAAGCATAAGGGGAAGGTCTGCTACGGACCCGACCTCACGGACTATGCCATCGATCCGGGGATCAATGTGGAGATCCTCACCAACATCGCCGCCCGCAGCAAGGCTGCGGGTGTCCGTCTGATCACCAGACCGAAGTTCTTCGACCTCCTTGCGGGAGGTCCCACGCTCCGTAGACAGCTGGAGTCGGGGGCCTCACCTGAGACGATCCGAGAGAGCTGGCAGGCTGACCTACATGACTACATTTCCATACGTGCCCGCTACCTCCTCTACCCCGATGGCCGCTTCAATTGTAGCACATTTTAATCATCTATGCCGATGAGAAAGAAAGCATTACTATACGGAGTGGCAGCGCTGCTGCTACCACTGATGGCAGGCGCTCAGGTCGTCGAGCCGAGGATGATGAGAGACGTGGAGCGTAAGGCCGCCGCAGAGGCGTGGGCTGACAGCGTCCTCGCAACCCTCTCACCCCGACAGCAGGCAGCCCAGCTGATCATGCCAATGACATGGCCCAAGGTGGATAAGGCAGGGCTCGCCAATTGGCACCGACAGGTGCTGGAGGGAGAGTTTGGCTGCGTCCTTTGGCAGAAGGGTAGCCCCAGGAATGTGGTCCGGCTCACCAACTGGATGCGCCGCAAGGCACGCATCCCGATGCTGGTCGCTATGGATGGCGAGTGGGGGCTCTCAATGCGCTTCTCCGACACGATGAAGTGGCCGCGCAATATGCTCCTCGGCGCCACCGACGACCCCCGACTGGCGTATGAGTATGGTCGGGCAACAGCGGACGAGGCTCGACGCATCGGCATACACGTCAACTTTGCCCCCGTCCTTGACGTCAATAGCAACCCCTCCAACCCTGTCATCGGCAACCGAAGCCTCGGCTCCTCGCCCGACCTCGTGATACGTATGGGTCTTGCCTACGCCAAGGGGCTTGAGGATAATGGTCTCCTCTCCACAGCAAAGCACTTCCCCGGCCATGGAGACACCTCCACCGACTCCCACAAGACCCTCCCGGTGATCAGTCGCAGCCGCACACAGCTGGAGCAGGTGGAGCTGGCCCCCTTCCGTGCCTATATCCGTGAGGGCTACGGGGGCATGATGGTGGGGCACCTCAGCGTCCCTGCGCTCGGTACGGGAGCAAGGGCAACCAGTGCCGTCCCTGCCGTAGTCACCGACCTGCTGCAGCAGGAGATGGGCTTTAGCGGGCTGATCTTTACCGATGGTCTGGGGATGAAAGGGATCATCGATGGTGCCGGAGAGCTGGGCGTCTACGTCACCACGCTCCTCGCCGGTGCCGATATCCTTGTGGCTCCGACAGACCCCTTCCAGGCGCTTGACGACGTGACCGCAGCGGTCGACAAGGGGATCCTCTCCCAGGCGGAGATCACCCGTCGCTGTCGCAAGGTACTCGTCTGGAAGCACCTCCTCGGTGCCGACAGCCGTGAGCCGCTGGAGACAGAGCACCTCGATGCTGACCTACACCCAAGAGCCTCCCGGGAGCTCCTTGAGCAGATCTACAAGGGGGCGATGACCATAGTGAAGAGTGAGCAAGCCATCCTCCCGCTTCGCAAGGAGGACCGAGTCGCCCTCCTCACTTATGGCGATGACTCAGCCGAGCTCCTTCGCTCCACCATCAACCGCGTCGCTCACACCGATGGATACACGATCCGTCGCTCCACCGGCTCCGCTGCTCGTCAGGCAATCCTCGATAAGCTCCGCTCGTACGACAAGGTGGTGGTCGCCGTCACCTGGAAGGGTTTCGCTCCCGGCAAGGACCTGACAAAGCTCCTCGCTGAGACGAAGAGCGTCCTCCTCTTCCACACCTCACCCTACGCTGCGCTCGACTATATGGAGGCGATGAAGGCGGCGACTGCTGTCGGCTTTGCCTACGACACTCGGTCTGAGGGGATGCGAGCTATGGGGCGGGCGCTGACAGGCGAGCGCCCCATCTCCGGCAAGCTCTCCGTCGACCTCCCACCTCTCTACAAGCAGGGCGACTGACTGACGCTCGGCAAGTAATCCTCCATATACACACAGAGCGCCCCCGATGATCAGCCGATCATCAGGGGCGCTCCTCTACTTGTCAGATAAACGCATCATAGGGTCAACGACCTCCACACTTCCGAAGTAAAGCAGGCCGTGGATGTAACACATCCGATGCCTGCCGTCATTCCCCGGGGTGGAGCAATGTCTTAGCAATGTCACTCACATTATCAATGACAAGCAAATTACGATGCTCTCGCGGTTGTCTCTTATTCCCTAAACTGATCAATCCACAACTGAAATGCGAGCCTGTACCCCGACCACTCAGTTGTCTCTTATTCCCTAAACTGATCAATCCACAACTCATCTCGCTTGACATGGTGGCGCAAGTGCGTTGTCTCTTATTCCCTAAACTGATCAATCCACAACATTCCCGTCTTTTCTGAGTACGATATTCCGTTGTCTCTTATTCCCTAAACTGATCAATCCACAACTTGTTTTGTTGAGTGATGCATAAGTGACTGGTTGTCTCTTATTCCCTAAACTGATCAATCCACAACGGCTCGCACCTCGTTAGGGGTCATCGCTCCGTTGTCTCTTATTCCCTAAACTGATCAATCCACAACTCACGGACGATAAACGCCTACTACAGATTCGTTGTCTCTTATTCCCTAAACTGATCAATCCACAACGGTGATCTTCTTATCCTTGAGCATCTGCCGGTTGTCTCTTATTCCCTAAACTGATCAATCCACAACGGATCCAGCGTGTAGATCCCGAAGGGCTCAGTTGTCTCTTATTCCCTAAACTGATCAATCCACAACCTATCTTCCTAAAAGCACGATTACAAGTGGCATCTGAGCCTGCTCAGAGGAAACAAATCTATGAAAAGAACAGCACAAGGGTAGTAGATGATGAGGATCTTTATTCTCGCCACCACAAAGGTACTTTTTTCTAAAGTCAAGGCAAGACCCTACAGTGCCCTACACATCTCTGCAAAAGATGATAGAGAACTCAAGATAATGCTATAGCTCATCGAAGAGCCCCGGGATCTGCTGAGACTTTACCGGGGTAGTCCCATAGTACCACGCAGCATCCGCATACTGAGCATCGGTAAGTGTAAAAGCTACCACAAAGCCCTCCTCGGGGATGATCCTGGAGAGGCGACTCTCAAACTTATCTCGGAGGGCCCTCGTCGGGCAATGGCGCAGATAGCAGGAGTACTGGATCATGATATACCCCTCTGATATCAATTGATTGCGAAATTGCGTCGCCACCTTACGCTCCTTCTTGGTCATCACCGGCAGATCAAAGAGTACGAGCAACCACATAGACTGATACTTACTTATCATCATACACTTAGGTTACAAACGACGGCAGGAGTAGCTCGTCTGCCTTCCCCTGCTCATAACACTTGGCAAGCGATGCCGTTGTCATAGACATCGCCAGCTGTATAGGACGTACGAGACCACCGATGCTGACCTCGGTGCAGGACACCTGTATCAGTCGGCCTCTTGCCTCCTTATCCAGAGCAGTGCTTCCGGTTATAGTCAGAGACAATACCATCTCGTCTACAAAGGGTCGATAGGGCTCCATCAGATCATCTGCGAGTGGTAGGGCATTATACTGATTGTGATGAAAAAGTCCGATCTCGGGACTGAGGCCCGAGCCTACGATGGCTCTGGCAGTGATGGCACGGAGGATGGCGTATCCATAGTTGAGCAACTCATTGGGAAACGCCCCCTCACGATCCCGGCAGAAGTCAGGACCAAGGAGACCGCACCAATACTGCCGAGCTGCTGCTCCCTCCCTATTGGTACTATCTCCACTGAGCACCTCCCGAGCAAGCTCCTTGAGCCTAAGTGCGCAGGCAGTGTCCCGACAGCATACGAGGTCAGCTTGATTATTGATTTTTGAGACCACGACTCTTCGCCATAGTTGCTTGACAAGAGGCTTAGAGGGCTCCGCCTGTAGTCGCACTCTCTTTCCCGTCAACTTATGACCGGAGAGTGAGAGAAGAGAGCCGAGTGGAAGGTGCCTGTCATCACATACAATCACCCCGACATTTTGCTCCAGACAGTACCGGATGAGGGGTAGTGTAATGGTGATCCGATCATTCTCTAAGAGTAGATAGCCGATGTCCTCTATGGGAAGCGTCCTAGCTTGATCCTTATCCTTATTGTACACAACCAGCTGGCCTCTATCAAGCGAGAGGTGCGAGGGACTACTGATGGTGATTGTTCGCTTGATCATCTCGTGCCGCTATAGAGATCGTTCCGTCTGTGTCAATTCTCACCTTAATGGGAGTAGAGTCCTTGAGTGCAGTAAAACTGCGAATTGTATATAGCTCCTCGTCATGATCGAGAGTACTGGCTCTATGCAGTCTGAATACATAATACATCGAAGAGAGCTTCTGCACTCTATATAGGTGATCAGAGATGACTCCATAATCACGAGATCCGATAGCACTCCGTAGCTCGTCTTCGCTCATGCCGATAACGAACATATCATTGATGCGCAGGGTCATGACGACTCTCTTTGCATCCATTGGGAGCTGTACTCTATCCTGTCCATGCAACAATCGATCTGCGGAGTCCCAAAAGGTCACCACCTCCTCACAATAATTGCCCTCCCGGTCCTCATAGATAAGCACATAATCATTGTTACTAGTCTCCACCTCTTTATTGTAACCATCGAGCTGAACAGTATTATTAACAACCCTACTCCGCCTAACCTTCTTCACCGAGACGGGGACTCCACGCTTATTCGGTAGGAGGATGGTGTAGTTACCCGCCTTGTCCACGAACGCATCACCGGGAATCGCGTAATCATCCTGCGTGGTATCCACTCCCATATCTTGCAATCGCTGAATCATCAACGCCCGTATTGTCGGGTCTGCCACTTGATTTAGTTGCTTTGATTTGGTGATTGAAGTAATGGGCACTCTATAGTGCATTGTCGGAGCAGGCTCCTCAGGTGACTGTCGCTGCCCATAGAAGGTCTCCTTGTGGAGCTTGCCCCGCACAGCAAGACCCTCGGAGCGATGAGTGCGACCATCCTTGGTGATCTTTTTCGTCACCTTATTGAGGATCTTGGTACTCTGCTTGTGCTTGACGAGTACGGCCTTGATCGATTCTCTCACATCGTCACGGAAGCCCTCCCAGGGAGAGGCAAATGTAGGCCTTGTGCCTGTACCCCTCTCGTAATTATCAGCGAGAGCGTTATAAGTAGACATTGCGGTCAGCACTCTCTGTCCCGTGCAGGCGATGACAATTGCATCAAGTGCGTGGTGTCGGTGATCATCCCTATTCTTTGCGGGACTAAAGTGGACACGGTCGTCCTTATCATTATAGATCAGATCACCCTTGAGTACCACCTCGTCACTGCTCAGGTTAGGTGTTTGGTCATATGACAGGATGTAGGATGCCATCGGGTCAAAGGAGAAGACAGCATAGTACTTCCCGGGCTCATCAAATGAGTCAATCTGCACTCGAAGCTCATCATCCTGGTCACAGACAAAGAGATCACGCCTGTCAATGGCACCCGTAAGAACCACCTCTCCGGAGGTGATTACAGGAGCATCCAGCTTGATCTTGGTGAAGGACACCTCTGGGAGGTCCGGGGTGAGGATGACCTGCGCCAAGCCATCCTCCATAGCCACACCACTCTGCCTATACACCTTGGAGACAAATACACCCTGCTCCACTGATCCCGTGACCTTGATCGTATCGGGCGCAACCTTTGCTCTCGGACGCTCCGGAGTAACCTCTGGGACTGAGACAAGGGGTATCGTCAGCCAGTAATTACCCGGGGCAGTGGGCAAGGGGATATCCTTCAGAATGCGGACATCCACCTCTCTGGAGGAGAGCTTGGGCTGTCCGTCTCTATTCAGCTCAATAGTAACCCTGGCTCTCAGCTGATCCTCTGTCAGTCGAGGTTCGTCAGCAAACATTCGCTCCACACGGACCACTTCTGAACGACGGAGGACAAAGTAATACGTCCCGTCCGCCAGGGAGGCAGCCTTGTCCCAGGATAGTGGCAGCTCGCTGTACCTAGCACTATATAGCTTCCCTTTCTGCACCCTTACCAGCAGGACCGCGTCACTCACCTCTCGCTCCGGGCGAGAGGTGTACTTAGGCAGAATGCGACTGAGTACACCGCTCTTCTTTTTGCCTATGACGATGGCAGGAATTTGATCACCTGAGAGCGAAAGCTCCGCCGGGAGCTGACCCTTGGTGATAGAGGGCCCTTGCGAGAGGATTGAATTGAGCCCCCAGAGTTGCCTCAGCCTTGCGGTCACCCGACCGGGATAGAGTCGGATATGGTCCTGGGGACAGATGTAGGATAGGTACTCCTTAGCCTTACGGCTAATGTAGGCGGTATCGACCAGCTGGTCCCCGGAGAGCTGATCCTCTATGGTCTTACTCACAAAGCGGGTCGCCTTGCGGTACGGCAGGAGACGGAATGCCCTGTGCTCCACCTCCTCCCACGAGTCGGCACCCCAGAGCTTGGGGCTTGGATCCCGCTGATAAAATTGCCACGGGGTCAGGTTGCCCTTCTTCCTATTGAAGTCCGCATCGCAGAGTGTCTTATTGGCAAAGCTGTCGTCGTAGGTCATTGTACGGGGGACGATATGCTCGATCTGGAACTTGCTGTTGCCATCAAGTGCAGCGCTCAGTCCACGTATGACCTTGCCGGTATACGGACAAGTGACGACCCCCATACTACGACCGGCAAGCTCCATATAGAGCTTGTACTTCTGGAGATTTTCTCGAGAGGTACTCAGACCTTGGCTGCGCAGGTAGTCCCTTGCCATATCGTTGT
>QWBY01002003.1_pt1 | contig 11990 bp, 9 predicted proteins | sample 1972471 | NCBI WGS metagenome assembly QWBY01 (sample SAMN09866722, study PRJNA288562) | Human gut metagenome isolate term6_stool, whole genome shotgun sequencing... | reverse complement strand
TTCCAACACAAGTGGAATCGTCGGGTGAAGCGAATATCGCCATTGTTCGATCCAAAAAATTGGTCATAGCAGGATGCTGGTAAAGCGTGTTCCCCACATCTGGATGTAGCGGCGCTAAAAATGTTGGCATACCCCAAATAAAAGGTGCATCATTGTCAACAGTGGACGCTGATACATCACCAAGACGATAAAACTCTAAACGACTCCTATTATCCATTGGATAGCCAATCGCAACATCATATCCAAGAATATCAAGCGCATAAAGTTTGGCAAAATTTTCGGCAGAATCCTCACAATCAACAGTGTCATCAAAAACACACCATGTTGGCATGGTGATATTCATCATGAGTGCCGAATGTGGATTGATAAGAATTTTTCCCTTATCACTCAAGCCTGGTCGAGCGAGAAGAACAATTGTCTTGCTAGACATTGTTATATGAAACTCCTTTTTGTCAGAGCACTGCGCTGTATATGTTGACACAATATTCACAGTTTACTTTGTGCTCCTGACAGGAGTCGAACCTGCAACCGACCGGGTAGAAACCGGATGCTCTATCCATTGAGCTACAGGAGCAAAATGCGTACACAATGCCGCCGAGCTAATAACGACACCGCGTACACATAATACCCATACACAGAGTTTAGCTCACTCCTCTGCGTATAGGAGAGTGCCCCTAGAGAGATTCGAACTCTCACCGTATCGGTTCTAGCCTCTGCCTATTGGGCCATAGGGGCCACAGTGTGTTCCCCTGCCGAGAATTGAACTCGAAACCTGCACTTTATAAGAGTGCTGCTCTAACCGATTGAGCTACAGGGGGCCATTTGTTATATATTCATTGTAGTAAGACGTGTTTGTTCTGTCAAGTTTTTGTAGATCGGCGTATAATTACCTTCAATTGTTTGGTCAGCGGCATATTCAAGTCTGCGCGCATGCAGACTTCCCTTCGGTGTGCTGCGCCCCCGCAATGACTTCGCCGCACTCTGAGCCTTTTTGATAAAGTTGTAGGGCGACGGACGCTGAGCTTTTATGAAACACACATATGGTGAATCGGTAAAAACTTTGTATGGTGAATAGAAAGCTTCTACCGCTTGATGGCAACCCGTAGACAATAGCCGAATGAATGTTTCTAGATTAAGAACCTGCACATCCACATTATCAACTACTGAGGATTTGTTTCTACCAGTCTCTCGCACAAGGAAAAGATCAACATCCGACCCCTCATGCGCCGTCCCATAGAGAAAAGAACCAAGAACTGTTCCGAAAATAACATCGTCGAAAATACTATTGTTGACAGCAAACTCCGAAACGTCGTGGCAAAACTGTGGTGTTAACTCTACCTGTGGAAGCTCTTTTCTCAAATACGGATGCATAGTTCACCTATCCCGAACTCTTTAACATGCAAGCATCTACAATCTCCATGCGATCCCGGACGTCCTCTTCACTGGGAAGAAGTTGTTCATAATCACAAATTTCTGGTGTGACGCGGATCACATCATGAGCATGCAACATACTATCTGGCATCTGGCTATAGACGAAAATTTTCTCTGTAAACAGGGTGATGATACCCCCGCTTTCCTCTGCGAGAGAGTCCTCCACAGTATAGGATATCCGTTTCGATAGGTCAGTGAGAGTGTGAACAATGCAATCCGCCTCCTCTTTGGTGGCGATAACAACCATGTTCCCGTCAATGTATTCTGGTGTCATAGTGTTATCTAAAATGGGAGAGTAGGCACAATGGCGCATGTCGTCGTAGTCATACCAGTCAGAAAAAAGAATATATGCCATAAAAATCATCCTTACGATGAAGAGACACTATTGTCACATGTGAGTATCAGCGTATGGTATTCCCCATGTCGTCGTCAATACAACAACGGCATTCTCTACAAAAAATCGTGTTGCCACAACGTTGTCATATGACCTGAACGTACACAAAATGCCATCGCACATTACCCAATGTGCGATGGCATTGATGATGTCATCATGGTGTTTATTGCATGGTAGAGAGGAAATTTTCTTTATCCATCATTCTCTTTACGATCCACGATGTGAATGTCATCCCGGTTGTTGTCAAAAAATGTTCCTAATCGGGTGTCGGCTGCCATTAGCGCATAATTACACAAGTGTCCCAACTCGTTCTCTTCCTCCCCTGTTAGCTGATCCTGCATACGATCCTCTGGAAGAGGTTCCTTATTATCCCACAGTTCGACACCGCCAACCCTCTCCGCAGTGGCCGCCGATGTGTCCCACAGGAACGTATACTGGCCTTGTCCTGTAGGAGAATCCATAATGTCATCAAGAACATTTCTCATAGTGTATTCTGGCAGCTGGTGAAGATTTGTGATGATAAACTGATCTTTCACCTCGCATTCGGAAGGATGGTCTTTATCCATGCGAATATGCATGACAGGATCCTGTTTGGGGAAGGCGATGAAATGATCGCCAATAAACCCACCATAGGACAAGTCTTTCACAGACAGTGGGGATCCGCTATTCTCCAAGATGCGTGTCATCCTGGCTGATGCTGTGAGTTCGCCAGAACATGCATCATTGTTGCGGGTACCAGTATGGCGTGTCTGTGGAAGAGTGGACATGATGAATGATGTAGATACAGTATTCTTCATAGTGCCACTGCCATCATGATCACTCGAGGAAGAATTTCTCTTGTATGCACCATTAGGAATCATTTTCCCATCAGATTCCCGCCGCACCATTTTCTTGTCAGGTTCACTAGGGCGATAGGCAACATTTTTAACGACGTTTCCCTGTGGATGGACATATCGGCTCTTGGACATGATAATTCGCCTTACATAACGATAGGATGCTGACACAGTCTATTATAGTGGATCTCACCACACCATTATTCTTCACGTTGACATTCCAAGGAACCTTGCGGTCTTGTGTCCGTGGCCGTTGATGTCTGTCCTCTACGCACATATGTTCCCCAGGAAGAGTCGTGATTCTTCCATGACTAGTTTCCCATTGTCCACGATAATGCGTGCAGGCTGATCGTATCGCACACTCCACGGATACATGGTATCTTCCCACCGTTGTTCCTCGCTCCGAACAACGGTGTCGTAGAAGGCTGATGAGTATGCTTGTGCCATATCAATTACCCACAGTTGACTGGTGACGGCATCAACATGATGATTCTTATTCTCCATGTCGCATGTGTCGGTGATCATAATGTCCAGACTCCACCTGTTCCCTGGAGTATGTGATGAGGTGGACAACCGGTCGCCGCTCGTATCCTGTTGTAATTCTTTGGCAATACCACGCACAACCGTGTCGAGGCGGTGACGGTGTTTCTCAAAAATCTCCGTCAGGATGGGAGTGTGGGCGCGAACAATTGTCGCATCATAGAAGGCATCCACATCGCCGCTGGACGCATTCTCGTCTAATGTTGCCACCATCATCTTTTTATCCCAGTAGGGGACAATTCCCATCACCGGATCATCCTTCTCCAGGTCAATGAATGCTCGTACTTCACAGCGAAGGGGAAGACCATGATAGATGGTGGGGTTGTGGTCATTGTCGGGAATGTAGTCCCGTACCACATACTCATTATTACAACTCACTCCAGGGATAGACGGCTTCTCCACCATGCATTCTTTACCATTCTCGTCAACATAGAACCCTAAGGGTGATGCCATGTGTGCTGCCTGGTGAGCAATGTAGGTGAGGTAGGATCCTGTTTCCGCAATCTCCTTTTTGTCGGTTATGATGCAGTTTCGTGCATCATATTTGGAGGAGAATGTGCCCGTTTTGATAACAATGCCAGGATGGTGTGGATCATTGATAACATCATCAAGATGAAATGTCTGTCGTGCCCACGCGTTTACCATGGCATGATCTTCTGCGGACAACTGTGCATAGTCGAGACGTGACAGTTGTAGCAATGGAAGGGGGACTTGTGCCACAATTGTTGTGGGGATTCGCACTGTATCGTCTCCACATCGATTATTGTAGCGTTCTACTGCATGGGTGAGGGCGGGAAGCCATCGCCCCATCGTGTTCGGGTCTGATGAGAGCACCGCATACATGTAGGGATCAATGTCCATCATGCTGAGTCCTTGTAGTGCGTGCATGTAGGATTTCCATGCCTTCTCTGTATTACCACCTTTCGTCACTAGTTGTTGTGCTGTGCGATACTGCCGCATAATGAGCATCGCCCCGTCCCTTGCAGGCATGTCTGAACAATATCTGTCAGCCAACGCGTGAAGTCCACGAGCATTCGCTACATCGACAAGTTCCTGTGATGAAGGATTATTACGGGGATCAGAAAATGTGTGAGCAAGGGCCTCATAGTCAATGCTATCACATGTCTTGGGCGACGTAGTCTGTTTAACATCGCAAGCTGGAGTGTTCATGATATGGGATAGTGTGGCGTGATGCTCGTCACTGAAAGTGTGGTAAGCGTCAACAAATTCAGCCAGTTTATCTCTATCAGCCCCAATAACATTGGCCACCTGTTCTGATAGCTGTGTCACAGTGGCACGTGATTCTGGTGTTGTATGTGTAAGTTTTTCTATCATGGTGTTCAGCATGGCATCTCATCTGGGTGAATATTTAGTGGGGTCTTCAATCATTCTATCATAGTAGTCATATGGTGTGTCACATTGGTAGGTGCGGAGGGGTATTTTATAAACTTTTATAAACACAAGCATAGAACAGATCTGGGCATCACTATCACTAATAACAATCCACCAATCATTGATAGCAGTACCCCATAACCACGGGCACAAGGCCACGAGGTTGTTGTGCGCCCGTTGTCATGAAAGAAAACAAGTTTCCTTTTGTTGCATTCTGTTATACACACCCATCATAACTTTTCTTTTTTATGGCACCATATTATCAGCAACATGACAACAAACGAATTTCTATATCTTTTACAGCAACATCTTACCGAAGTCACTATTATTTTTATTCTTTAGTGTGGATATAGGTCCACCTTAACGTTATTTCCGCTTTGTTTCCATACGTTACTCTTGTGATAGTATCTCATCATTCCTGATGTTCTAAAACTTTCCATAAGTTGCCACACATTTTTCTATACAACATATTTTTCCTGTATAGCTTGATATGGATATGCAACTGTTGTCATACTTTTCATATTATTTGCAACTCATTGCATCATATTATGCCTATGTTTCCATGTGTCATGATACTGGTTTCTCTCCTTACACGTTATCCACAGTTTCCACAAGGTTATCCACAGGATAATACCATATGTTGCACTTCTATAATGCAAAAAATATGGAATGTTGCCATATTTTCCATTACTAATGGCAACAAAAAATGGAAATATTTTCCCACCACCCCAAAATCGTCGTTTTTTAAAAAATTTTTCCACTCGCCTCCAACAATCGTCTTGTCAAATTCACCTCAATCACACAGGCGTGTGTTTGTGGTGTTTTGTCAAGCCCCCCAAGGGGAACACTGTGTGTTCCTTTGGGGGTTACCATGTGTGGTGGACTCACACAAACACAGACGTGTTTGTGTGCACACAAGTGAAACCCCTTTGGTGAAAGGGGTTTTCTTGTGTGGTGTCCACCGTACATGGTGTGCTTGTGGAGGCTCCCTATGACAACAATCATGTTGTCATAGGGTTGTCCACCGCAAACACGTATGTGTTTGTGGTGGGGTGTGGTCACTATCAGTGCAACACTCTACCCTGGTGGGTAGTGTGTTTCCCTGATAGTGTTTCACCATGCCTGGTGGCATGGTGAATGGTGTTTAGTGGTGTTTATCCACCACACTGATGGTCATCAGTGTGGTGGATGGTGTGTGTTCTTTGTGTGGTGATAGGTGTTTTGTGTTGGTGTGTGGTGGTTGTAGTGAATTTTGTGTGGCTGTGGCCTGTTGCCTATAGTGTTCCTTTGGGTGTCTTATGGTGTGAAAGTGTTGGTGTGTGTTTTTTGTGTGGTGTGTGGGGTGAACGCTAGTTCACCTGATGGTGTGGGTGTGGTGGGGAATGTAGTGTGATGCGGGGGTGGCATGTTGGTTATGGTTGTAGCGGTGGAATGATTGTGACTGTTGTGGTTGTAGCCTGGTGGGGATGTGAACCGTGGTCGCCTTGGGTGGTGGGTCACCAACCGTGGTCGCCTTGGGTGGTTCTGATGGTGTTCTGGGGGGGGGTGTTGTGGTGTGTGTGGGTGTGGTATATGGGGGTTAAGAGGTGTGGTGTGGTTGGTGTTCTGGGGGGATGGAGGTTATATATAAATAGGGGTGTGTGATGAAGGGTGTCATGTGGCATAGTGTTGCCACTAGTGGATGTGGTGGAATCATGATTGCCGTTAGTGTTTCCATTGTTGATGGGGAACTGTGGAAAGTTCAAGCCTTTCGGCTGTGGCGTGTGGGGGGTATGGGAATGGGTTGGTTGTGGTGGTGATGCTGTAGCGCTTCTATTGAACTAAGAATGATGGCCGTACAGTGCTGTTGCCTCATGAACTAGGTATGGTGGTGGTGCACTATCTCGTAAGAGATAGTGTTTCTGGTATGTGGCGAGTCGTCCATTATATGGTGAGCGTGTGTTCCGCACTCCCTTGTGGTATGGTACGGGGAATAGTGGAGTATTGAGACTGTCTCCTACTGGCTGCTATGGACAACAGGAACCGGAAGGGTTAGTTAGTGAAAGAATGGTGGCATTCGTCAAGTGTTCAGGCCTTTCGGCCATGAGAGCACGACACCTCAAGGAAGAGATAAATCGTTATGACATACGTCATGAGTGTCATAACGATGGCATGATGGTCTCTGTGTGAAAAGTTGTCGCACGTCATGTGGTGGAGTCGTGTCCTTGACGTACAGTAAGAAGCGTGGCGTTCTTCACTGTATTCAGTGATGTCAATGAGAACCGACCCCGACAGGAGACTGTCGGGGTCGTATGGTGAAAACATGTTCTGATTACTGAAGATGATCGTGATGATATCTTCAAGGCCTCGGGGGGGTAAGGGAGATATTGTCAGCGAGGTCGTAGAAGCGGAAGATGGCGGCAATAAAACCCATATTGTCACGATCGTCTCGTGAACGATTGATAAGTGCGGTAATAGTCTGGCACTTATCGCAATCCTCGGGGGTAGCGGCGAACACGTTGCGAACAGTGATTTTATCGTCGAGGATGTTGATGGTTATGGTGGTGTCTTTGGAGAGACTGTCGTCGCCTGGCAATGGTGTCCATGATGTCCCGCATAATGCCCCGGATAATGTCGTCCATGATGCGTTGTGCGGTGAGCGCTTGAGAGTTGAGTGCTACACGTGTCAAGGAGTGAATGCACAATGGTCTCATAGTGTGAGACGTGGTGGGGGGGGGAGGAATGATAGTATGAAGCATAAAAATACCCGGCGGAAAGTTCCGCCGGGTATAGTGTCTATGTGGCTCTCGTTAGTCTTCGTTGTCGTTATTCACCAGGTCGTGATACTTGTCATGAAGGCAGTCACGGGCACCGTCAGCAGTGAGCGGATAGGTAGTCTCGTCAATACCGATGCGGTTATAGTGCTTGTCGAACTTGTCGGCCACATAGACGATCGTCTCGTGAACATAGTCGATGGCGAGAATATCGTGTTCATTATCCTGTTGTTCGGTATAGGCGTCGTCAAGGGAGCTGTGGCAGAACGGATTCATACCGTGATTAACGGGAATGCACGCTCCAGCGGTCAGTCCTTTGATGATACCGGCGATAGAGTAGGAGGGGTCTTCAATAGTACGAACCTGCTTGTCGGCAATGAGCTGGAGAGCATGGACTTGGTCATCACGGCCACCCCAGTGTGAATAGAAATTGAGACCGATGTAGTCTCCATTGTCGGCAGTGTCGGAAATGAAGTTGATGTTGGAACGATCTCCCATGATAATGTCTCTCCTTAGTGTTGCGGGAATGTTTTCTTTCCTGTTCCCTTGATGATTATTATTCTACTCACCTGTGCTACAAGTGTCAAGGAATTGGGACGAAAATGTCTCAGAATGTGAGAAAATGTAGGACAATGGTGGGGTAAGCAGGGGTGATGCATCTGATGAGAATTGATATCCCCCCCCCCCGACTAAAGTCGGGGACCTCCTTGCTAGTTACATGGTGAAGTATCAAGAATCTACTATGAGAAAACGTTGAGAATGCTGACAGAATGCCTTCCACAGGGGATTTCGGCTCGATAGAAAGATAGGCTGAATGAACGGTCCAATGGAATGCATGGTGCATTCTCAATGCTCTCACATTGTGAGATTATCCTCTATCCGTCTCTTGACTTTTGTAGCACACGAGCGTTATACTAGAATCATCAACGGGAACAGGGAAGAAAATGTTTCCACAGCATAAGGGAGAAAATAATGGGACAGCGCAGCCAAATTATTGTTCGCTATAACGATGGCAAGGGCACATCTGGTCGTGTTGCCAGCCATCTGCAATGGAACTATGGGGAATATATGGCACAACGTGCTAGCCAGGTTATCACATTCCTCAATCGGGCATTTGGTGACAAATATGGGCATTCACGTATCGAAGAGCTTGCAGCTGGTTCACTCATGCGTTTCTATATTGATGATCTCACAGCTGATGCTCAGGGATTCGCACGATATAATGATGTATCCAAGTATGTCGCGAAAGATATGGAGAATAATAACGGTTGGTTTCTCCTCGATGTCACAACAGAAGAATGGTCATTCGGCTTTATCATTGGCAATGAAGATGGCGGGGACTGCGAAACTGTTGTCGGCATTGAAGATTATTTGAAAGCGAGCTTACGCTGTCACAATCTTCACGATGTCGTGCAGGATGAGGTTGTTCCGGCGCTCGATATTCTCATCGACGCCGAAAAGAATGGGCACCTCATGTCACAGGACGTTGCATATGATCTTATGACCTCAACAGGGGAAAATACTTTGTTTGACTAGGGTATTATTCTCACATTCCCCACGAGCACATGGCGTGTGCTCGTGGGGTTTTTGTTAACACGCACAAATGCTACACCATTTCCCACAGTGTGAGATTATTCCGCATTCACACCTTGACTTTTGTAGCACACGAACGTATAGTTATAGATATCAAGGGAATAAAGAGGGAATGTTCCCATTGCCATAAAGGAGAAGCTATTATGACCATCAAGAACGATAACGCCAAAGCCATTGGCATATTGATTGCCATTATTGCTCTTATTGTGGCCAGCATTGTTGCGTCCATTTTCTCCATAACGGCTATGAATCTTGTTGTCATTGCCCTTCTTGGATACGGAACATTTGTCAGCCTTTTTGTTGTCACCGCTGATATTACTGATAATATGCAACATTCCCGCAGTCAAGAATAACAACATTCCATAGCCGACAGCGTTGTCCATTCCACGAGAAATTGCCCTGTAGTATCATAGATAACAATCACCCCAGCCGCATATCATGTGGCTAGGGTGATGTGTACGCCATTACTATTTCTCACCCTTTTGGATACGGTGTGCGACCACGTTCTCCATTGATGCCATGAATGATATATCCCTTAGTGTGCCGCTTGAGCCGGGAGCCCCCCCTGGGCAACAGCAGCGATTGTGCGCAGACCCCACATATGCACCACTATAATAAAGACAGGAAAGCAAACATCATTCCCACTCAGCCCGAAGGATAGCCCTCATGCCACGTCCCAAGAAAATGACCGTCAACCAGCCATCACGAGCCAACATGAAATGGATTACTGGCTTTGACGGAATTAAACGACGCAACCTTGCGTTTAAGGGGAAGAATGATGAAGACACATCCGCATCTTCCACTCCCAACCCAACGACTATCATGATGGAAACGTTGCGTCAACGTCACGACGAAGGTGTCATCCAGTACAGTTTTCTTGACGAATTTAAAGAGTTGGAAGACGAGTTCAACTCGTCGTTTAGTGGGGTGCCAAAACGATTTTTTACAACTGATCTACGAGGGAAAGACCTTTACTATCTCCCCGATGATATAGACACGCCTCTCCATGATTTTGAAAAATGGATGAATATTGATTTACCCTCTTGTGAAACCCCAGAAGACATTCGTCGTCTCCTATCCGACAAAATTGATCATAACTATGGGTCGCGTGGCTTCATTCGCTTTATGGTCCTTGGGAGTAACAATCCTGACCTTTATGGCCGTATAACCACCGCCATGAGTTCACCCAAAGACGAAACAATCTCCGATGAGGATATTATGGCCATGATGGAGAATATGGGGTTTGACAATGTGTGTGCCATTGATGGCGCAAAGGGTGGATGGGAGAGAAGTTTTCACGGGTCCATGAATGGCCAGGATTTTTGTATCAAACAAGGTGGAAAAAAGATTCGCCCCTTTACGAGACGGCGATGGAGAAGACATGTTCCAGAGTTCGAGAGCAACGTCTTTATCTGTCTTGATGTGAGAAATCTGGTCGGGGCAGAGCGTCTTCGCCATAAAACGGGTCGCAACGTTTTTGATCAATGGACGGACACGAGTGGCAACAAATTTTCCTCTAGTATGTCAGCGCTTCACACTCTTGTCGATGTCGAGAATGCTCAAATAGAAGGACAAAACTTTTTAGCACAGAAGAAGCATGTCACCGAACATAGTGGAAAAATTGCTACAGCCTGGATGGATAAGAAAAACCCAGATAAAACACATCAACAATTAATGAACACCCATCATCTGGGGCACAGTTTCCGCAAAGTGGAAATTGATAATGATGTGGATCCGAAAGAGTTCTATGACTTCCAAAACGCTATTAATCAGACGGTGGCGAAACTTCCCCGCATTCCTGGCACAGTTCAGCCTGAACTTCGCATCAGAAAACTGGGGAAGCATCGCGCCAATGGCATCTTCTTCCCTCACAATAACACCGTCTGTGTAGACGTTCACACTTCAGAGGCGTTTGTCCATGAAATGGGGCACTACTACGATTTTATGGTGAAGAATAATGCCTCACTATCGAAAGAGTTCCGTGGGATTACCAAACGGTATGGACATGGGCTTAATAAAAGCAAAATCCCTTCGGGAAAGCTGTCCTACTATATGACTCCAACGGAGATTTTTGCACGCGGATTTGAAATGTACGCTCACGAAAAATTGGGTGTCAACAATCGTCTTGTCAAACCAGACAATTTCACGAGATTCGACTATGAGCCATTCAGCAGTAATAGTGAACTCAAACGGGACATATACGCTTTCTTCGACAAAACGTTTGGGAAAGAACAATAGTGCGGTAGGGGAGGTGCTGGGGATTTGACCACCCAAACGTGCCAAGGGCGCCCCCGCCTTTAGGCGTGGGGAGGAATTGGCACGCTAAAGTCGTTTCACAACACACTTGCCACTAACATAAGTCATATGGTAAAATTAATCCCATGAGTCAAGTTGTCAAAATCACCAAAGTGAGCATCAAAGGTGCTACACCGTACCTTGGTGATCGTAACGCTGATTCATCGCAGCCAATCTTTTCCAGAAGCCCGAATCAGGTTATGGAGTGGCTGTGTTCTGCCTGGCGCAAACGATTTAACGATCACAGGTCTAAACGCAAAAAGTACGGCAAAGACAAGGTACTCGTCCCTCTGGGAGACTCCGTTGTCGAAATGACGGATAAGCAGGCACGAGAAGAACATAGCTTTCTTAAAGCTGTTCCGTCGCGGGTTCTACAAAGCCCCGAGCAGATCGAGGCGAAAGAGTGGTTTGCCGCTATTAAACGACGGAAAACACTTAAAGAGTCCGGCCGCAACCCCGGCAAAATGCCGTCGTTTAAGTCATGTAAGCGAGATGACCATACTTTTGTGTGTTGGTTTAACGGTGGCAGGGACGCTAGGTTTGCGAAAGTTGGTCGCCGTACTGGGATTGTCTCTATTACTGGCATGAACCCCAAGGATAAGAAACTTCCTGGTGATACAGGTCAGCGGTTTACTATTCGAATCCACGTTCGTCTTTCCCAAGAGATACGGGACTACACTTCTGTAAGGGTCAACTGGTCAAAGAAGCGGTTGGTCTTTGTCAACGAGCCGATTGCTATTACTCCTCGTGTACAGCGAG
>QWBY01005934.1_pt1 | contig 12007 bp, 9 predicted proteins | sample 1972471 | NCBI WGS metagenome assembly QWBY01 (sample SAMN09866722, study PRJNA288562) | Human gut metagenome isolate term6_stool, whole genome shotgun sequencing... | reverse complement strand
ACAAGGTTTAGATCCATTCCAAGATAGCAGTCTTGATGATATGGAAACCATGATTAATACCAATATTAAGGGCATGCTCTATGTAGCACGCACTGTCTTGCCATTTATGATACAAGCTAATCAAGGACATATCGTCAATCTTGGTTCCACAGCTGGTATCTATGCCTATGCCAATGGTGCCGTCTATTGTGCCACTAAGGCAGCCATTAAAACAATTAGTGATGGAATTCGTATTGATACAATTGATACGAATATAAAAACAACTACCATACAACCAGGTATCGTTGAAACACCGTTCAGTGAAGTTCGTTTCCATGGAGACAAAGAAAAAGCTGCTAATGTCTATGCTGGCATCGAAGCCTTACAAGCAGAAGATATTGCCGATACAATTCTCTATGTAGTAAACCAACCACGACGTGTTCAAATTTCTGATATGGTTATCATGGCTAATCAACAAGCCACAGGTTTTATGGTATCCAAACATATATAACAAACGTACTAAATGACAGATAGAGCATTCTATGCGCTATCTGTCATTATTTCTATCCAACGCTTTCTAATGCCTACTCATGATGTTAATCCGCCTTACCATATTTTCTTTTCATACATATCAAGGCAAGTCAAACTACCATAAGCTACCATAGTGTTATGCATTCTCTCACACGCATCACCTGTGGAAGAGGAAAAACACTAGCATAGATTATTTGATCGTTTCTAAGAAAGATTTCACATAGTCAATGAATACTTTTGTTGCTGGTGAAGCTTCTTCTAAATTAGGAATAGCTAACCCTAGTTCTACATAGTGAGGTGGATTAAATGGCAATTGTTTCACTTGCCCTGACCATTTCTGTGAAATCAAATGATTGTTCATACTAATTCCCAAGCCAGCTTCTACCATACAATAGGTTGTAAAGGAATCTTTAGTAGAAAATTTAATGTCTGGCACTAATGATTCTTTCGCTAACAAACGATCAATTTCTGTATCTTGATTTGCTGAGGTCATAATAAAGGGAGCACCATTTAACTCTTCAATAGGGAATGATGCTGCTTTTGTCGCTGGATGATCTATCGGTAACCACACTTCCATTTCGTCTTGAACCAAAGGAATCCAATCACATGGCACCTTCTCACTTGGTTGTGCCGCAAAACTTAAATCTACAGATTTATCATGTAACCATTGTGCAATTTCTCGATTTCCGCCCTCGTTAACGCGAATGATTACATAAGGATAATCTTTTTGAAATCGCTGAATAATCGCAGGCAACCACACTGCAGAAATACTATAATAAGCGGCAATCGTCAATACACCACTTAACATGCCTTGTATAGTAGACCCTAATTCTTCCGCCACCCTCTGTGCTCTCACGATTTCACGAAATGCGGGAATCATAATTTCTCCATTAGGTGTTACAGACACACCTTTTTTAGTTCGCACAAACAGCTTAAATCCTAATTCTTCTTCTAGCGTATTAATCATGCGTGTAATGCCAGGTTGCGTATACCCCAAGGCATCACCAGCAGCAGTCAAGCTCCCATAATCAATGGCTGCTAAAAAGGCTTCACATTTTTTACTATCCATATAACACTCATCCTATACTACAATACAACCAATTCTACTAGCTCCCATATAGGAGTATATCCATAGCCCACTATCCCCTCTCTTACATCTATTATATCTATAACAAACTTTTATGTATATAATAATTTTTTGCCATTTTTATAATCCTGTAACGAGCGTTATAATGTGTGTGAAAGTTGAATTATATACTATCGATTATATAATTCATAGTCATAATGATGCTCTCATTATTATGATTCTCTCAACTAGATTTCTTTGTATATTCCTAAGAAATCTACTCTCCAATAACACAAAGCATATAAAAAAACAGTCCACACTCTCTCGGGGCTGTTTTTTTATTGCTCTATATACTATCCACACTAATGGATACGTACCAACTAGTACATAAAACATGTTTTTATATATACTGGCATCGTTAAAAAAGAGCATAACTTACTACCCAAATTCAGTACTTTCTTGCTGTATGGTGGTCGTAAACTAATGACCTACCTAGTGTACCTCTTCTTTAAAGTATAAAAGGCGTAGTTCCTCATTTCCCGCGCAACAAAAGAATGCCATGCACAAGGGTATATATAGTGGATCTACCCTTTATACAATCTACATAATATCTGCATCTCGTGGTTGATTTGCCATAGAGTATCCACTTGTCCGCAAATCAGAAAAATCTACCGTGTCTTCTGTTTCTGGAACAAGACGCAATTGTTTAATTAATCCATAGGAGGTATGCAACGATAATCCTTTTGATCGTCCCGTTAATACCCATAATACGCGATAACCTCTAGGTGGTACAACTAAAGAAGTCTCACCTTCTCCATCAGTAAAATAAATCAACAAATCGATAGGCTGTTGATTACAGTATGTAATTACGGGACTAAATGCTGTGCCACCTCGTTTAGCAGGTCGTTCTTCCAACTGCTTAACATCTTTCACACGATACGTATGACGAATCGCATTATCACATTCTACAATCGTAATTTCATGATTGTAATTCTTAACAATTTGAAAGACCTCTTCCATAGCCGCCATAAACTCGTGATTACTAATACTGCCACTCGTATCAAGGGCTACTACAATCTTAGCGCGATGATTTCGCAATGTACCTCTCAAATCAAGTCGTTCTGGCTGTCGTCTATGACGTCGTGTTGTCGTCTTTCTATGAGCATTTGTTACAGTTCCCACTATTTTTTTTAAATAATAGTGCCATGGTAATGTATCTTTTCTATCTTTAATAATGGCTATTTGATTGGCCAAATACCCCGTTACTTCTCCTTTTGTAGCCGCATCAATATATGTTTCTGTAAATGTCTCTATCATTTCTTCCGATACATCATCACATTCCATCCATATATCGTGCATGCGACGTGGATCCAAATGTGTAGAAATCTCACTAGCTTCCTCATGTACAGCAACAGCAACAGATGCCCCTGCTGCATCAACGCCATCTTTCGTGTGAATTGCTTTTTGAATTTCCTCCACATAATATTCAAGTGTTTTAAACGGGCGCAAGGATATTCTAAATTGACGATTCACCCATGTTAAATCAACTGCATCAGGTGGCAATGATGTTAATTGTGTATTCACCACCACATCCATAGCTAAATTAATAGCCAATTGACTATAATTAGCATCCAAATCACGTACACGTAACAAATGAAGCGATACGATATGTAAAATTTCATGCTTAATAGCACTCTCCATTTGTAGCTGCGATAAGGCAAAAAATTGCAAAGGATTAATATATAACACATATTTTGTTTTTTTAAAAGCAATTCCTGTAGGACTAGCTATATCAAAACGCACATCATGTTGCATTTGAAGAAAAAAGTATCCATAAAAATTATCCGTTCCATCCATAAGTCGTAAATTTAACTGATGTAGATAATCGAGTACTTTTCTTTTATAACTCTCCGGCACAACCAATGGATCTTTTTCCACATTCGCTGTCATAGTGCCAAGCACATCAAACTCTACATGAGGAACAATATGAGCCTGACTTTTCTCATAGTCATTTACTATAGCTCTCGCCTCTTCTAAGAGCATATCTGCCATGTATAGATTCATAGTTATACCTCTTATCGATAGGCTGCAAAGAATATATCCACAAAAGCCGCATCATATTGTGCTTGATTATATACATGAGGCATGTCTTGTTTTATACTCTTCATAATAGCAATACGCAAATCTACAGGATAAGCACGAAGAAACGCTACCAATCTTTCTATCGCTTTTGGCGCATCTATTTCTTTGTCTTTTATACGCTGTTCTAATTGTGTTAATATATTGCGTGCTGCTAAATATAAACGCGTATGACTTTCTTCACGGATTCTCTTTTCCATAGAGCTAGACCAAGTAGGCTGTTCAAATACATCTTCATAAGATACTAGTGGTTGATACTCAGATTCCACAAAATTGACAAACTCTTCTGCAATGATAGACCCTACATTGCCGCGAACCAAATTAAAAAATACAGACCGAGGAATTGTTTCTTTCTTCGCTTTATAAATCGTATATAAATTAGATATGCGTTCATAACTACGTGGTGTCGCATTAATATCATCTTCATTGGCTTTATTCAAATACTCAGGGAATGTGGAAATAAATTCCATGACCCGTTCTTCAATTCCTGCTACTACGGCCCAATCAAGCCATTGTTTATAATCCGCTTCCATATATAACCAAACAAAGCGGTTTTCTTGTGCTCCATCCATTTCAGTCACTTCATAATCATAGGAGTTAACTGGATTCATAGCTGCCACAATATGAACTTTCTCTGGCAACTGATACCCATTAATTTCTCGATTCAAAATCAAGTTCATTAATTCTTGTTGCACTGCATGTTCACAACGATTAATTTCATCAATAAATAATATGACAGATTGCCCCTGTGAAACGGCTTGATCCACCTCATACAATTTATGATGAATGGCATATACAGTTATTTTCTCTTCCTCTACGTCACCGGACGCATTTCTTTTTTTATGCGTCTTAACAGTAGGTAATCCGCCAATTTCCCCTTCTTTCAACAAATTGCCATCAATCGTAATCAATGTCCATCCATGAGTCAATGCCACCTTCGCTACTAATGAGGTTTTACCAATCCCTGTGCCGCCCACGAGTAAAGGCACTTGTCGAGCCTCTAGCACAATATTTAAACTTTGCATTGTTTCACTAAAATTCATAATTCATCTTCCTTACTTATTTAAATGCTAGTCGCTCATCCATAGCAATACGTTTCGCCTTAGCACTACCATATGTATCTACAAGTGCCAATTTATTAATCAATGAGTTTCCCTGTCCATCATCCAAGTTAAAAACAGTCATAAATTGTCTTACATAGGTTTCACAAACTGATTCCTCTCCTAATGCCGTAGCCAGCGCCTTTCTTATCGCTTCTACAGGTGGCAACAAATTATGTGGCACATATTTAATAATCAAACTGTTTACAGCCAATAATTGTAATACTTTTTCCATCGTTAAATCACTAATGAATCGCATAGCCTTTTCATGTTTTCTAACCGCTAAACATTCCGAAGCAAAGGTAGGAACTTTGATATACCGAAGGGCTTGATAATTATGACGGATAGCCATTTCTTGTACCTGTTGCGATGGGTTTTCTATATATTGAATCGCATCAAAATTAGTTTCTACTGCTAATAATTGTAACTCTTCGCTAGGGTTCTTCACGTATTTGATAGCCCAACCAGACTGTGCTAATGCACGTTTCACAATTGCTTCTGATGGACTATCTATATATTCCAAATAATTCCACCCTTTATCAATCACAAATTCTAATATACTTTCACTGGGGTGCTTAATATATTCTACCGCTCTGCCATTTTCTTCAATGGCTGCCATCACCACCCGGTCAGACGGATTATGACAATAGGCTAACGCTAATCCATTCGTAGTGACTGCAGCCAGTTGCATTGCTTCCGTTGCATCTGAAATATTTTCTAATCCTCTTGGATTGATTTGTAACATTTGTATCACTTTTGATTCATCCACAGGCGCACCTCCTAGAGCACGATTCACACATACTGCGCTACTCATCATAGAAACGATATACTCTCATCATGTTATATGCTATATACAATTTGCTACTATCCATGACCTCACGATAGGATTTAATAAACTAATACTAGCTCTACTACTTAGACTCTCTATTGCCCGCGTTTTACCACATTCACAGTCGCTATATACACCAATCACACGTTACAAAACACGACCGTCAAGTGATTCGTCTACGCATTCAATAACTATATCCACAAACACACTATGCATAACGGACTAGCCAACTATGAACTATACAGTCAGATACTACACATGTATGTTTCTAACATATATCTTTATATCGATTTTATTCAATCAAGTGTATTATAACAAAGTCACACCTATTTTGAAAGTATCTATCCTACACATTCTATATGAAATATAGATACCGTGCCTACTAATGTAATATCAATTATTGCACTACACACTCTATATAGAATATAGATATACACATTCCCCTATATAAATAGAGTAACCATGAGGATGGTAGATATCTATATATCTATCATCCTCATGATTACTCATAAAACGATTTCTTAACCATATCAATGATGAATCTCTACTAAAGAGAAGAGCCTTGTACATACAAATTAGGGGCACCATATTCTACGAATGTAAAGAATCTTGTTTACGACGAGCTTCTACAAGCATATGCACCCGTTCACTTTTATCACGATTCATAATGCTGCTGCCAAACAAAGTAGGTGTTGCTACACCTATGGTCATACAAAAGATGGTGATAATTCCTGTAAATCCAGCTTGCTCTGCTTGTAAAAATCCATTCGGATCCAATCCATTAATTTGCATAATCGCATAAGCAAAGCGATATAATAATACCCCTGGAATTAAGGGAATCACTGACGGAATCGATAAAACAGATACTGCCGTATTCCCCTTTTTTGCCAAAAATATCATGACTACACTGATTACGATGGTAGCCACCAAAGAGGCGGATACCAACCCAAACGACATCGACACTAATAGTATATTACGTATAGCTACCGCTAATGCGCCACCACAAGTAACAAAAGGCAACAAGCGCACTGGCGTATTAAACAACGTAGAAAAACCTAAGGCTGAAATGCCTCCAGCTATAATATGAATAGGCGACACAAAGGTAGGTAAAATAGGTAATTGACTAATATTCCCCTGCGGCTGCAAATGTATAGCCACAACAATACCAAATGTTAAAAACCCTACAATAAGTAAGGTAAAAACGGCTCTCCCTACACCAGAAATTGTAAATCCATTGAGCAAATCATTAACAGCATTCATCAATGGCACACCAGGGATTAAAAATAAACTAGCACAAATCATGGCATAGGTCATAGTGGTAGTATCCCCCACCACATAGCAAGAAAGCCCTGCTAATGCAGTAGCTACAAAAGCTGCAATGGCTATATTAATAAATCCATTAAATTTTAAATGTTCACACGCGCGACGCATAGCATACGCAATAGTAGCACAAATAGCCGTTATCATAGCTGCTAAATAACTGCTACCAAATAGTATGGAAAATCCTGCACAGGCCATACCTGCTGACAAAAATCGTAGTATTAATGGATAGTGAGATGGAATATGTTCAATACGTTCTAATTCCGCTTCATATTCATCTAGTGTATAACGATTCTCCAACGCACGCCACGATAATTTACTCAATGCCGACAGCTTAGTCATGTCTACACTATGGGATGTGGTCTTAGTAAACGATGTATAGGACCGATCTTCCGTCGTAATCGCCACCATAACTGTATTATGAGTGACATGAACATGTACATCATCTTCATGCATACCCATAAATACTGCGGCTCGTTTTACATCTCGTATCAAATGATTTGTATCAGACCCTTTTTCTAATAATAAGCGACCTGTATCCACTAATAATTTCATTTTACGCCCAATCATCGTAAAGGGCTGTTCATAAAATAATTCTGTTTCTTTCATAGAAAATACTCTATCTGTAAATTTCCACTATATAAACTATGTTCTTCAATATATCGAATCACTACATCTGGTACAATGTATCGAACAGATTGTCCCGCCTTAAGTCTCTCTCTCAAAACAGTAGCAGATAATGCCAATTCTGGCACTTCCAACAAATGAATTTTTTCTTTTCCTAATGCGCCAAAATAATCAATAATATTGCCAATAAAATCTGACCCATCGGGACGAGTGGCACCTATAAAATAAGCCTGTTCTAATAATTCTCTGTTGAATTTCCAATTTGGTAAATCTTGAATCGAATCAGTACCACAAATGAAATAAAATTCTGTTCCCTTAGGATACTGTTTTTTCAATTCACGGATTGTATCAACTGTATATGATACACCACTTCGCTGTATTTCTATATCAGATATCGTAAATCGCGGATTATCAAGAATTGCCAGTGCTGTCATCTGGTATCGATCTGCTGCACTCGCTATAGCAACATCTTTATGTGGTGGACTACCAGTAGGCACAAAAATAGTTGTTTCTAATCCAAATGCTTCTGTAGCAAACTCAGCAATCATCAGATGTCCCATATGAATAGGATTAAAGGTCCCTCCAAAAACACCGATACGTCGATGTTCATCTATATGCTCTATTTCTTTCAAATGCTCCCATCCCCTAACCTGATTAACAGTTGTCATCACAACCCCCATTAAGCACTGCAAACTACCATATTTCTTTACTCACGCAATCGACTAGATGGGTCTAATATAAACGCCGGCATGACTTGCAATTTATGTAAATTCCTTTCATGCAATCGATCAATTTTCGCTTGTAAATTAGCCTGGTCACATTGTCCAGTGACAATATAACGATCCAATGCTTCATAGGTAAATCCTAATTTATCTTCATCTGTCATGCCACTCAACCCATCAGATGGAGCTTTATACACTAACTCATACGGCAAGCCTAGTACTTCTCCTAACTGACGCACTTCTTCTACTAAAATATGTTGCAATGGACTAAAATCACCAGCACTATCACCATATTTCGTAGAATACCCTACATAATCCTCCGAAGCATTACACGTGTTAGCTACTCTACCGCCTCCCTGTAAAGACTGTGCTACTGCATATAAAGTAAGCATACGCATACGAGCTGGTAAATTAATCATTGTATCTTTTGATAAGAGTGTAGACCCTTTCGACTCAGTTTCTATATTCATCAAATTCCTACACATACTAGGTGATTGCTTTAAGCCCGTCTCGATAGTGTCACACATACTGTTAACTCCAGATGCAATATTAATAACTACTGTCTGCATGCCTAAATGATTGGCTACTCGATGAGCATCGGCAATATCACGTTGTTCCCCATTCGGCATTAAAACACCAATGACACGATTCTTGCCTATAGCGGCCACACATAAGGCTGCTACTACACTAGAATCTTTACCACCCGATAGGCCAATAACTGCTTTCGTATGTTTCCCTGCGGCATCAAAATAATTACGAATCCACATTTCGATAGCTAAGGCTGTTTCTTTTGCATTTTTTAACATCTTACTCTCCATTATATACTATTTATCACCATTTTTATATGATTCACATTCCTATCAATGAGTAACAATTTTGTATGTATCTATGTAATTAGTGTTTATCTACTTTATCAAGTAAATTCATTTTCATAGCATAATAAGAAGGTGACATATCTAAATAATGAATATGAGGATTTTCAAATCGCTGTTCTTCTCGCCAAATTTCATGATCAATTTGATGCTGTACAAACTTTCTTATGTCCGTAAGCGACTGCTTAGGATACACTCGTTTTCCCCCATCGATAACGGGCACTTGCAATCGTTTTACCGTACAGTTTTCAAAATACATCTCTTTCCATGGTTTTTGCGGATGAATATAGCGATACGGTGCAGACATAGATACGGTTTCATCTGCCAAGGCAATTAAATCAGCAATGGCAAATCCTTTAGCATCATACACACGATATAATGCTTTTCGTCCAGGATTGGTTATCTTTTCAATACTTTCAGACACCTTGATACGCGGTTCCCATTGTCCATTTCGTTTCACGCTAGCCATCTTATAAACGCAACCAAATACAGGATCTGATTTAGCCGTAATTAATCGTTCACCTACGCCAAATCCATCGATGGCACCACCTTGTTGTAAAATGGATCGAATTGTATATTCGTCTAAACTATTAGAGGCCATAATTTTACAATCTGAAAGTCCTGCTTCATCGAGCATAACTCTCACTTTTTGTGACAAATACGCCAAATCCCCAGAATCTAATCGTACACCTTGTAATCGTTTTCCTTGTGGTATTAACACTTCTTTCGCTAGCTTAATAGCATTCGGTATACCAGAATGTAGTACGTCATATGTATCAACTAATAAAATAGTGGCATCAGGATATACACTGGCAAACTGCTTAAACGCTTCATATTCATCACCATAATACATAACCCAACTATGCGCCATAGTACCACTCACAGGAATTGAAAACATCTGTCCTGCTAATACTGTAGCCGTACTAGCAACACCACCAATATACGCAGCTCTAGCCCCATACACTGCAGCATCCACATTATGAGCACGCCGTGCACCAAAATCAGCTACGCCACGACCTGCAGCAGCTTTCACAATACGTTGTGCCTTAGTGGCAATCAAACATTGATGATTTAATATCGTTAATACTGCCGTTTCGATTAATTGTGCATCAATAATCGATGCCGTTACCGTTAAAATAGGCTCATGGGGATACATAATCGTCCCTTCAGGTAACGCCTCAATATGTCCTCTAAACTGATAGGTCGATAAATAGGTTAAGAATTCTTCCTTAAAAATCTGCAAGGATTGCAAATAAGCAATTTCTTCTTCATCGAAATGTAAATTTTCTATATATTCAATCACTTGTTCTAACCCTGCAAAGATGGAAAATCCTGCATTATCTGGATTTTTTCGATAAAATACATCAAATACAACTTGTTCATCTGTATACGTATCAGAAAAATATCCATTACTCATGGTTAGCTCATATAAATCCATGAGCATCGTTATATTTCGTTGACTATTCTGAACTAACTATCATATACCTATACCATTTCAGAGTACATACGATTTTCTAAGTTGTGTATAACACATCTTAGATACAATGATGCAAAACTCTGTATTTATTTTACTATAGTTTCCTCTAATAATACACATATATAAGAAATAGATTATACATGATGCTCCAAAAACGTATAAAATACTACTATAAAAATATAGACTTGTAAGAGCATCTCCAATACATCAATGCGATAGTCCAGATGATACCAGCTGGCAATGACTCATTATTGCTACATGTAAAAGAAATCATAATACACGTACATCGTCAAAGTGATACATTCTTATATTAGTATGTACCGACATATGGAATATATCCTCTACCTAATATTCATAAAATGATACGGTCTGTAAGCCAATAGGCAAGTGAAACTATATCACCAATGAAAGCTATCACTAGATACACAATGTAAATGAAATCAAACGATTGCATGAGTGTATTTTCAAGGATGATTCATAAAATTAAATTACCAACCAAGTTAATGTGTTATCATATCCTCACAATCAATACCATAAGGATATAAATAAAATAAAAATTCTAAAAAAACGTTGAGTTACATGAGTAATAGTTACTACTATTACTATGCAATTCAACGTTTTTATAATCCTATTAATCAATCATCTACGCTATACGTATCTTACTACATATATGGATACTATAGTAAGTAAAGGCGATTAAGTACTCATAATCTGTATAGATTATAAGAATTACCAAGCCCCCATCCAAGTGATGATAATGGCGTTAATAAAATCGATTAAAAAGGCTCCTACTAACGATACAATCAACCACGCTCGTGGTGATGGCCCATATTTTTCAGCTAACGCTTGCATATTAGCCAATCCATTGGCTGTAGCACCCATAGCAAAGCCGATACCACCTACACCAAGCATGACTCCATCATAGGTTTTACCAAATAATAAGAAGTACCCTAACCATGCAAATAGAATCATTAACACAGTTTGACCTATTAGTATAAGAATAAGAGGACCTGCTAAATTAACAAGTTCATATAGTTTCAAACTGTTAATCGCCATAGTTACATACACGGTTAATGCCACTTCAGATATTACATTCAATCCGCCGCCTTGCACGCGGTATTTGCCAGTAAAATCACCAATGTTACGAATAACCGCTGCCACTAACATGGCACCAATATACGCTGGTAAGGTAATAAGTTCATTTAAATAGGAACTTAAAATAGCACCTAACCCTACAGCCAAGAATACAAAGGCACATGCTTTTAATGTACCATTAACATCTGTAGTTTCTTCTTCTTCCAAAATCCCCTCGTCCTCATAATACTCTGGGTATTCTAAATATATT
>QWBY01005738.1_pt1 | contig 12013 bp, 10 predicted proteins | sample 1972471 | NCBI WGS metagenome assembly QWBY01 (sample SAMN09866722, study PRJNA288562) | Human gut metagenome isolate term6_stool, whole genome shotgun sequencing... | reverse complement strand
CCAGGGAAAGACCAATATCCTGGAGGCACTTTATCTTTGCGGAACTACAAAATCGCATAAAGGAAGCAGAGATAAGGATATGATTCAGTTTGGAAAGGATGAATCTCATATCAGGATGATGGTAAAAAGAGATGAGCTTTCCTACAGGATTGATATGCATCTTAAAAAGAATAAAGCAAAAGGCGTTGCGATCAATGGTCTTCCTATCCGGAAGGCCAGTGAGCTTTTCGGAGTAGTTAATCTGGTGTTTTTTTCTCCTGAGGATCTGAATATTATAAAAAATGGTCCGGGTGAGAGAAGGAGATTTCTTGATCTGGAACTGTGCCAGTTAGATAAAATATATCTTACAGATCTGGCTTCATATAACCATATTGTAAATCAGAGAAATAAATTGCTGAAGGATCTCAGTGTTCAGCCTTCACTTAAAGATACACTGGATATCTGGGATATACAGATGGCTGAATATGGACGGAAGATTATTGACAAGCGCAGTGAATTTATTAAAGAACTAAATGAAACGGTTCGAAAAATACATGGTAATCTTACAGGGGGATTGGAAGAACTGAACGTTATTTATGAACCGGACTGTACAGCAGAGAAACTGGAAAGTACCATTTGTGCCAACAGAGAAAGAGATATGAGGATGAGACTGACATCCGCAGGCCCACACAGAGATGACCTGTGTGTAATGGCAAATGGGATTGATATCAGGAAATACGGTTCTCAGGGACAGCAGAGGACAGCGGCACTTTCACTTAAATTATCAGAAATATATATAGTAAAGAGAAAAATAAAAGACACACCGGTTCTGCTTTTGGATGATGTTCTGTCCGAGCTGGACAGCAGCAGGCAGAATTATCTTCTGGACAGTATCAGTGATATCCAGACATTGATAACATGTACAGGGCTGGATGATTTTATCAGTCATCAGTTTCAGATAAATAAGGTATTTCAGGTAGTTCAGGGAACAGTATCACAGCCTGTGTAAGAAGAAACAATCTTTTGACAAGGGTACGGGCTTATGATACACTGAGCGTAATTATGGAAAGTTGGTGAATGCATTGGATAAAGAAGAATTTCGGATAAAACTTGAAGAGATTAATAAGCTGGTTCAGGACAAAGATTATAAAGGTGCCATGAACATTGTAGACAGCATAGACTGGAGACGCGTCAAAAATGTCCGCACCTTATGTGTTGTCGGTGAAATATATGCAGCAAACGGAAGATATGAGGACAGTAAGGAGATTTTCCTTCTTGCATATCATAAGGCATCTATTGGAAAAAATATTCTTTACCGTCTGATTGAGATCTCTCTGCGAATGGATGATATCAATGAAGCAGAAGAATTTTTTGAAGAGTATAAGCAGGTGGCTTCGAATGACAGTACACAATATATTCTGCAGTACAAGATTGCAAGGGCAAAAAATTCTTCATTAAATGAGCAGATCAGAATCCTGGAAGAGTATAAAGAACAGGAATTTACAGAGAAATGGTCATATGAACTGGCAGCCCTGTATTACAAAGCAGGAGAAAAACAGAAATGTCTGGATTTATGCAATGAAATCATTCTCTGGTTCAGTGAAGGCAAATATGTTATGAAAGCCTATGATCTAAAAATGAGAATGGGTGAGCTGACAGGTGCTGAGAAAGCAAAATTTGAGAAACAGTTTGTTCCGAAACTTCTTACACCAGAGCAGGCGAAAGAACTGGAGAAGAAAAAAACGGAAACAGAAGTAAAAGCGCAGGAAGAGCCTGAAGCTGAAGAAGTGGAAGAAACGACAGAAAACAATGAGCCGGAAGTTCAGGTCAGCATGGAAGGCATTCAGGAAAAGATTTCAAAGGGGATCAGGGATGTCTTTGGAGGTAAGACTCAGGAAGAGAAAGAAGAGTTTCCGGAAGAATCCATGGATATGGTTAACGAGGCCGGTATCACCAGGGAAGATGAGATTCCGGAAGAAATCATAAAGAGTGATGCGTCACAGAAAGAACCTGAAAATGTTCCGGAATTGGAGGCAGAACCTGAAAAACCGGGGGCAGAACCCATGGCTGCAATTAAGATGCCTGAATTAAATATTCCGGAATCCATGAAAAATATGGAACTGAGCAAACCGCCGAAAGTTGAGGAAGTTGCTGAGACGAAACTGAATATGGATTCTTTTGATCTGGAAGGGAAAGAGTTGAATCTGGAGGATACGATCCTTGCTGCTGCCAGTGCGCAGGGAATTGAGATTCCGAAGGAAGAAGAGTCAAAAACAGAAGAAGTACAGGAAGAAAGTTCAGAAACTGATGTTGATGATAAAGAAATAAAAGCCCATGATATTTCAGAGGAACTGGAAGAACCGGATTTCCTCAGCGGAGATATAAAAGATATAAAGGTTGCTGATCCAAAGCCGGATGAAGAACCGAAAAAGGAAATACCGGTGCAGCCGGAAATAGAAGAAGCTGAAGAAGAAGATGAGGTTACAGAAGAAGATCTCAGAAGAGCTGAAGAGGAATTTCTCCATGGACCGATTGGGAATACAGATCTGAATCCGGAAGATGATACAGAGGGAACGGAAGAAGCCCAACCCCTGACAGAAGAAGAGGAGCTGGAACGTTTTATAGAATCTATCCAGCCGGAAAATGGAGCAGATCCAAGGGATATCGTACCAAGAGAAAAAGAACTTACAGATGATGAAAAGCAGTTATTTACATATTTTGTAAAGGTTCCGGGTATGAAAGAGCAGCTTGTGGATACTTTATATGATGTACAGATGGCTGCAGCAGACAAGACTTCTAAAACTGGAAATATTATTGTGATGGGCGGTAAGGAATGCGGAAAGACCAGACTGATCTCAGGCCTGATTCCGGCAATCTGTAAAGAACTGAATCTGGAAGCGTCAAAAGTAGCATATGTTTTTGCAGATCAGATCAACGGAAAAAATATTTATAAGATTTTTTCAAAGCTGGCAGGTGGCTTTCTTGTGATCGAAAATGCAAATCAGCTGACACCGGAAACAGTAGAGATGCTTGACAAAGCCATGGAAGTTAATACAGACGGACTTACAGTAATCGTGGAAGATGAGAAGATTGGTATGCGAAAACTGATTGCCAGATATCCGAAATTCGCAAAGAAGTTTACTTCAATGATCAATATTCCTGTGTTTACCAATGATGAACTTGTCAATTTTGCAAGGGTTTATACAAAAGAGAATGGTTATGCTATTGATCAGATGGGAATGCTTGCGCTGTATAATCTGATTGGAATTAACCAGAAAGAGGATTCTCCTATGAATGTTGGCGCAGTAAAAGAACTGATAGATGCTGCGATTGCAAAATCACAGGGAGGAATCCGTAAATTTAAACGAAATGTATCTAAGAAACGTATAGACAGAGATGGATATATTGTTCTGTACGAGAAAGATTTTACTAAATAATGCGTATTTGTACAGTTACAGGTAATAAAGAAAAAGGAGTAAAGATTATGCCCAGACCGTATCTAGGAGATCCAAAGTATACCATAGAAGTGCTTCAGAAGTATAATTTTGCATTCCAGAAAAGGTTTGGTCAGAACTTTCTGATCGATACTCATGTTCTGGATAAGATTATAGATTCTGCACAGATCACAAAGGATGATTTTGTATTGGAGATTGGACCGGGAATCGGAACCATGACACAGTATCTGGCTGAAGCAGCAAGGGAAGTGGCAGCAGTTGAGATTGATAAAACACTGCTTCCTATTCTGGACGACACTCTGAAAGATTGGGATAATGTGACAGTCATCAACAACGACATCCTCAAAGTAGACATCCGCCAGCTTGCACTGGAAAAAAATCAGGGGCGTCCGATCAAGGTTGTTGCCAATCTGCCATATTACATTACTACCCCGATCATCATGGGATTGTTTGAGAATCAGGTTCCTGTTGATTCTATTACTATTATGGTACAGAAAGAAGTTGCGGACAGAATGCAGGTAGGACCCGGAACAAAAGATTACGGGGCGCTTTCACTGGCTGTGCAATATTATGCGAAACCAAAGATCGTGGCAAATGTACCGCCCAACTGTTTTATGCCAAGACCTAAAGTGGGAAGTGCGGTGATCAGACTGGAACGATATGAAAAACCGCCGGTTGAGGTAAAGAATGAGAAGCTGATGTTTCGTATTATCAGAGCATCTTTTAACCAGAGAAGGAAGACACTGGTGAATGGTCTGAAGAATTCACAGGAGATACCATTTTCTAAAGAACAGATTGAGCAGGCGTTGGGGATGTGTGGACTTTCCCTGAGTGTCAGAGGAGAAGCACTGACACTGGCACAGTTTGCACAGCTGGCAAATGCATTTACAGAAATTTCATAAAAAGATAAATATAAAAAGCATCCGGTGGCTAAGCGGATGCTTTTTATATTACGTTCAAATTTATTTTTTAAAAGGAAGGAGAGTTAATTGCCTCTTCCGGCAATCAACATATGAAAAAGAAATTTTATAAAAATAACGTTGGCTTTATTATTTTTATGGCTTTAGTATATCCTGCAATTATGAGAAAATCGTGTTTAAGATGTGAAAAAAATTTGAACAAATGTCGAAGGAATTATGAAGACAGAAATTGGGATATTTATTTTACAGAAGGCATAAGATTTCTGATATAATGAGCCGGTAAATGAAAATGCCTGTTCATTGTCTGTAATCTGCTGACAGTGAAAAGACAGAGACTTATTATTGACTGGCAAAAGTATGGAGGTAATTAAATCATGAGAATAAAAAAAGCAGGAATACTTATTATTGCGGCAGCAATTACATGTACGACACCGGCAGTATCGGTGATGGCAGCAGATACTTCGGAATCTGTACAGGAGATTATTTCTGATAATGAGATTGATTCTCTTGTATCAGATCCGGACAAAGTAGTTGATATCATTATGTATGTGAAAAATGAGGCAGCAAAACAGGATATTTCAGATGATCAGATCAGATCGCTGATCCAGACTGCGGAGAGTACTGCAGGAGTTAGCCTTTCGGAGGAAGAAGAGAACAGAATCATAAAGATCGTTAAACAGATCAAGGATTCTGATATTGATGAGGAACAGCTCAGGAGTGCTGTGACGAAGGCATATGATAAACTGGAAGAAATGGGGATTGGTAAAGAAGAGGTAAAAGGAATCCTGCATAAACTGGCTGATTTTGCAAAGAGTCTTTTTGAGTAAAATCTGCTCATTCTCAAATCGTAACTGTGAAAAGACGAAATAGTTATGGAAGATTATGGGAGATATACAAGATAGACAAGCATAAAATAAAACAAGAACTATAAATATGTGGTAATTCTATAAAAAAATATTAAAAAATATAAAATAATTGTGCAAATAAACGAAAAGTTAACTGCGAGTTCATAATTTGTTCATAAATGATTGCTACTATATAGATAGTTCGAAAGAACCTACGAAAGACGTTGTAATGTGTTATCATTACACATAAATTTTTTTCATAATAATAGCCCCGGTAAACCACTGCCGGGGCACTCCTCGTTTTACGGGGATTTTTTATTTTTTATCTGATAATTTTCCATATTTCTGGATTTCATTATTGAGTTCTTCCATGCGGGTATCCAGTTCTGCTACATATCGCGCACATTCTCTTAATTCTTTTGTGATATAGTCAGGTCCGTCTCCCTCAAATTTGTAATGCATCTTATGCTCCAGAGTCGCCCAGAAATCCTGTGCAACTGTGCGGATCTGAATCTCTACCTTGGTATCTACCACACTGTCCGACAGAAAGATCGGAACGGAGTAACCAGCATATGATAACTGCGGTAACCGCTCTTTTTAGGATTTTTCATATAATCACGTCTTGCAAGGATCGTCAGGTCATTTTGTTTGGAAATCATATCTGCGATCAGATAGATATCAGATGTAAAGGAACAGCTGATACGGATTCCTGCGATGTCATTTACATAGCGTACCATGTTCTCGATACTGGATTCATATCCATGTCGTTTCAGTTTTTTTACAATGCTTTCCGGAGTTTTGATTCTGGATTTTACATGTTCGATCGGATTGTATTTATGTCTGTGCTGAAATTCACCGTTTAGAATATCAATCTTTGTTTCTACCTGTTTAAGGGCAGACTGATAGACAAAAATAACTGTCTCCCAGTCATTCAGTTCTTTAAAATCCCTCAAGGGGACAGAATCATAATTCATGTATAATAATATCCTTTCCTGATACAGGCAGTTCCCCGTTGATTTTTGTAATCTCACAGGGGACTTGTTTATAGATTTGCTATAGTTGGTTGATGATATTATTGTAACATATAAATATCCGTTTGTGTGAACTATCTGTATGAAAATTCAGATTTCCATTATTAAAGTGATTGTGTTATAATGTTTGAAAATAGCTGACATGATATACTTTATTTGTAACTGTTCAGTATCCTGTAACAGATGGAGAAGAGTTACATTTATTCCAGGTAAAGGAGAAAACAGATAATGGCTGAATCAATGAAAGATTACGAAACAGAACTGGAAGCCTCTTTTAAGAAAATTGAAGAAGGGGATATTCTTACAGGAACTGTCATCAGTGTAGATGAAAAAGAAGTTGTGGTAGATCTGAAGTATTATGCGGAAGGAATTATTCCGGCAGAGGATTACAGCAGAGAACCGGGATTTTCTTTAAAGGAACAGGTGAATGTGGGAGATGAAGTTTCTGCGACTGTTGTGAGTAAAGACGATGGAAATGGAAATATTCTGTTGTCCAGAACAGAAGCAGCAGATGTGCTTGCATGGGATAAGCTGAAAGAATTAAAGGATTCAAAAGAAGTAATTGATGTGGTGGTAAAAGGCATTGTAAATGGCGGCGTGATCGCCTATGTAGAAGGTGTACGTGGATTTATTCCCGCCTCAAAGCTTGCCCTGAATTATGTGGAGGATACAAACGAATATCTGAACAAACCAATCCAGGTTCAGGTTTTCGATATTGATAAAGAAAAAGGAAGATTAATTCTCTCTGCAAAGGAAATATTAAGAGAAAAAGCAGAAGAGGAGAGAAAAACAAAAATCTCCAATGTGCAGGTCGGACTTGTAACAGAAGGTGTTGTTGAGAGCTTACAGCCATATGGTGCATTCGTAGATCTGGGAAATGGTCTGTCAGGTCTGGTTCATATTTCACAGATCTGTGAGAAGAGAATTAAGAAACCATCAGAAGTTCTGACAGTTGGAGATAAAGTAAAGGTAAAAGTAACTGCTGTCAAAGATGGAAAATTAAGTCTGAGCATCAAAGAGGCAACAGATATGATGGCTAAGGAAATTGAGGAGGAAGTGATCGAGCTTCCAGATTCAAAGGAAGAGGCTTCCACATCTCTTGGCGCACTTTTTGCAAACATTAAATTAGATAATTGAGGTTAGAATCTGTATGAGAAATCAGGAAAAAATATTTGTAATAGGTCACAAGAATCCGGATACGGATTCCATCTGTTCAGCAATTGCCTATGCGGACATCAAAAACAGGACTTCTCAGAAGGTGAAATACATTCCAAAGCGTGCAGGACAGATCAATGAAGAGACAGAATATGTGTTAAATCGTTTCGGCATGCAGCCGCCGGGATATCTGTCTAACATTGGAACACAGATAAAAGATATGGATATCCGTATGAGTCCGGAAGCTGATAAGAGTATGTCCCTGAAAAATGCATGGGATCTGATGATGGAGAAAAGTATCGTATCTCTTCCGATCAGAGACAGAGAAGGACAGCTGGAAGGTCTGATCACAATCGGTGATATTGCTAAGACTTATATGGATACAACGGACAGTTATCTGCTGTCAAGAGCGAAGACACAGTACAGAAGAATTGCCGAGACAATTGCAGGTACCGTAGTAGAGGGAAATGAGCATGGATATTTTACAAAAGGAAAAGTTCTGGTGGGAACTGCAAATCCGGAAATGCTCAAAGCCTATATTGAATCGGATGACCTGATAATCATGGGAGACAGAGAAGAGGATCATCTTCAGGCGATTGCGCAGAATGTTAGCTGTATTATCGTTGGTATGGGAATTGAAGTCAGCGAAAAGGTGATAAAGCTTGCTCATGAGAGAGAAATTGTAATTATTATGTCTCCGTATGATACATTTACGATCGCAAGACTGATCAACCAGAGTATTCCTGTACGGTATATTATGAAAACAGATAATCTGGTTACTTTTAATACAGAGGATTTTACGGATGATATTCAGAATGAGATGATCAAACACCGTCATCGTGCGTTCCCTGTAATTAACAAAAAGGGAAAATGTATCGGAACAATTTCCCGAAGAAATTTTCTGGATATGCACAGGAAAAAAGTAGCACTTGTGGACCATAATGAGAAAGATCAGGCAGTTGACAATATCGATAAAGCTGAAATCGTGGAGATTATTGACCATCATAAACTGGGTTCTCTGGAAACTATGGTACCGATTTCTTTCAGAAATCAGCCGGTCGGATGTACAGCAACGATTCTGTATGAAATGTATGGGGAGCAGAAACTTGAGATTTCACCGAGTATTGCGGGGCTTCTCTGTGCTGCGATTATTTCAGATACACTGATGTTCCGTTCACCTACCTGCACATTATCTGACAAGATGGCGGCAGGTGCGCTGGCACTTATTGCAGGAATCAATATTGAGCAGTTTGCAAAAGAGATGTTTAAAGCAGGAAGTAACCTGAAAGATAAATCACCGGAAGAAATTTTCTATCAGGATTATAAGAAATTTATTGCTGAGGATGAGATCAACTTTGGTGTTGGACAGATCAGTTCTATGGACAGCGATGAGCTGGCAGAAATCAAAGAGCGTCTGGTTCCGTTTATGGTCAGCGAGTGTGGCCGTCATGGTGTCACCCGCGTATTCTTTATGCTTACCAATATTATTGAGGAATCTACAGAGCTTCTCTATTATGGTGAGGGAAGTGAGGAAATGGCACGTATTGCTTTCCATATGGAGCCAAAGGATGGTGTATTTGATCTGAAAGGCGTTGTTTCACGTAAGAAACAGCTGATTCCGGCACTTATGGAAGCTGCACAGGCCGGACAGAACGATTACAACTGATGGCAGCAGACAGAATAGCTGAGGATAATAAGAAATGGAAAAAGAAACCTGGAAAGCAGGAAATATGCTTTATCCACTTCCGGCAGTTATGGTAAGTGTTTCTGACGGAGAGGGGAATGACAATATTATTACAGTTGCATGGGCAGGAACTGTCTGCACGAATCCGCCGATGGTGTCTATTTCTGTGCGACCATCCCGTTTTTCCTATGATATGCTCAGAAAGACGGGAGAATTTGTAATAAATCTGACAACAGAGAAACTGGCATATGCAACGGATTACTGTGGAGTCCGTTCCGGCAGGGATGTTGATAAATTTAAAGAAATGAAGCTTACCAAAGAGAAGGCGGATTTTGTGAAAGTTCCCATGATCGCAGAAGCTCCGGTGAGTATTGAATGCAAAGTAAGGCAGGTTCTGGAATTGGGTTCCCACCATATGTTTCTGGCGGATGTGCTTGCAGTTCATGCTGATCCGCAGTATATGGACGAGAAGAAGAAATTTCATCTGAATGATGCGAAACCTCTGGTGTATTCTCATGGTGAATATCTGGGAATTGGTAAAAAACTGGGAACATTTGGATACAGCGTTAAAAAAAAGAAGAAAAAATCCGGAAAAAAGAAACAGTAATCCGCAATTTGCAGACGCAGGCAATGTATGATAAAATGAAAGGACATAAACATGAATAATGTGACATTAATAGGAATGCCCGGTTCAGGGAAAAGTACAATAGGAGTTATTCTTGCAAAAGCATTGAGATATGAATTTCTGGATTCGGATCTTCTGATACAGAAACAGGAGAAAAGAAAGCTTTCAGAGATCATAGAGCAGGACGGACCGGAAAAATTTAAGGAAATTGAAAATCAGGTTAATGCAGACATTCATGTGACAGATACGGTCATTGCACCCGGCGGAAGTGTTATTTACTGTGATGAGGCAATGGAACATCTGAAGTCTATAGGTAAGGTTATATATCTTAAATTATCACTGGAATCTTTATCCAAAAGACTGGGAAATCTGAAAGGCCGCGGAGTTCTGTTAAAGGACGGTCAGAGCCTGAAAGATCTGTATGAGGAACGTGTACCTCTGTACGAGAAATATGCAGATATTACCATTGATGAAGAGGGGAAAGATTTGGATGAAAGTCTTCGGGCAATTCTGGAGATAATACATATCAAAGAGCAGGGAAAGTGATTATTACAGCTCGGGAAAAGGACAGTGGTAAATAATTTTTGTTTACAAATGATAAATATATGATATAATATACAACTGACTTTAAAATAGGATGATCGTTTAGTATAAACATATATGCATTTGAAACAGAAGTTACATGTTCGCAGAAAACGAAAAACAGAGTGAACAGTGACCATTAATTCTGCTCATGGAGTGAAAATAAATAAGAGGTGTGATATGGAACAGTATGTTATAAAAGGAGGCAACCCTTTAGTCGGTGAAGTTGAGATTGCCGGTGCCAAGAATGCGGCACTTGCTATTCTTGCAGCAGCCATAATGACTGATGAGACGATTCTGATAGAGAATTTGCCGGATGTAAGGGATATCAATGTATTGCTTGAAGCGATCGCTGGTATTGGAGCACAGGTAGACCGTATTGATAAATCTACTGTGAAGATTAACGGATCTACAATTGGAGATGTAAGTGTTGATTATGAATATATCAAGAAGATCAGAGCTTCCTACTATCTGCTGGGAGCACTTCTTGGTAAGTATAAACATGCAGAGGTACCGCTTCCAGGTGGATGCAACATCGGAAGCCGTCCGATCGACCAGCATCTGAAGGGATTCAGAGCGCTTGGTGCAGATGTAGATATCATGCATGGAGCAATTGTTGCGAAAGCAGATGAACTTCATGGAAGCCATATTTTCCTTGACGTTGTTTCTGTAGGTGCAACGATCAATATTATGATGGCAGCCTCATTGGCTCCGGGACGTACTATTTTGGAAAATGCCGCAAGAGAACCGCATGTAGTTGACGTTGCCAACTTCCTGAACAGTATGGGGGCAAATATTAAAGGTGCAGGTACAGATGTGATCCGTATTAAAGGTGTGGAGAAGCTCCACCGTACAGAGTATTCTATTATTCCGGATCAGATCGAGGCAGGTACATTTATGTTTGCTGCGGCAGCAACAGGCGGAGATGTAACAGTTAAGAATGTAATTCCGAAGCATCTGGAAGCAACTACGGCTAAACTTGAAGAAATTGGATGTGAGGTTGAGGAATTTGATGATGCAGTTCGTGTACGTGCACCAAAGAGACTTCACCGTACTCATGTAAAGACTCTTCCATATCCCGGATATCCTACAGATATGCAGCCACAGATTGCTGTAACTCTGGCACTTGCAGAGGGAACCAGTATTGTAACAGAGAGTATTTTTGAGAACCGTTTTAAATATGTAGACGAATTAGCACGTATGGGAAGCCACATCAAGGTAGAAGGCAATGTAGCTGTCATTGATGGCGTTGCAGGCCTTACAGGGGCTCAGGTAAATGCCCCGGATCTTCGTGCAGGCGCAGCACTGGTGATCGCAGGACTGGCTGCAGAAGGTTATACTGTGGTAGATGAGATCGGTTATATACAAAGAGGCTATGAATGCTTTGAAGAGAAGCTCCAGGCTCTTGGTGCAGTGATCGAAAAGGTGGATTCTGAGCGTGCAGTGCAGAAGTTTAAGCTGCGTGTAGGCTGATAAAAAATTTATTACAGTCCAGCCATGACAGCTTCTTGTTTCCATATTCATGAAAACAAGAAGCTTGGTGGTTCCAATATATGCTGATTTGGATGAGAAAGCGCTTATGCAGGCAAGCTTGCAACACACTATCTTATTCAAATCAGCGCATGGCTGAACGGAATTTTTACATTGAGAAAAATAGATATTGACATACCTGCACAAATCCATTAAGATATGTGAGGTAATCCGTTAAGATTTACAATTAAAAAGTTCGTAATATCC
>QWBY01001996.1_pt1 | contig 12017 bp, 10 predicted proteins | sample 1972471 | NCBI WGS metagenome assembly QWBY01 (sample SAMN09866722, study PRJNA288562) | Human gut metagenome isolate term6_stool, whole genome shotgun sequencing... | reverse complement strand
TTTCTTGGCTGAAAGGAGAAAATTATGACTTATAAGATTATGATTGTTGACGATCAATTCGTTTCGAGGGAGCTGTTTAAGCTCTACATCGAGCAGTCGGGTGAATACGAGGTGCTCTACTGCATCGATACGGCGATGTTTGCGGATACTTATGCTCTGAAGGCGCCTCTTGACCTCGTGATCATGGACATACTGATGAATGACGGGTCCAATGGCCTTAACGCTGCGGAAAAGATTAAAAAGCTAAAGCCTGATCTTAAGATAATTGCTGTTACGAGTATGCCGGAAGTCTCTTGGATGGAGCGCGCGAGAAAGATAGGTATTGAGAGTTTTTGGTACAAGGATGTCTCTGAGGAGACGCTGATGGACATCGTAGCTAGAACTTTAAAGGGTGAGTCGATATACCCTGATAATACTCCTGTGGTTACGCTGGGGCTGGCAAAGTCAAGCGATTTCACGCCAAAAGAGATTGAGGTATTAAGACTACTTACAACGGGCGCAGGAAATGATGAGATAGCAGAAAAACTTGATATTTCACAAAATACTGTGAAGACGCATATAAAGCATTTGTTAGAGAAGACAGGCTTTGAGACGAGGACGCAACTGGCGATTCAGTCACGAGTCACTGGATTTGTAATAGAAGACTGATTATTCTTTCTTGCTAAAATGAGCCCTTAGTTGCTTTTAATTAGGGATTAGTTTTCTTAAAAATTTATCGACATGAAGGTATTAACCTTTGTGCCGATTTTTAAATGTCAATTTTTCCTATAAAGTTCCAATATATCCAAATGGTTTGCTTTTTTAATTTTGTATCTGGAATTTGTTCGAATTGTTCTACATAAATCTTGTCTACAAATGTTCTAATGATTTCAGGATCAAGTTCTTTAATATCTGTATGTTTTCTTACAATTTTTAAAAACGAATCCACATTAAGCTCTTCTTGTTGGGATATAGAAATGCTTTCTTTAAGTTCAGCAATTCTTGTTTGAAGCATATTTTCTTCATCATCATAAGCTTTAGCCATTTTTTCAAATCGCTGGTCAGATATTTTACCTGCCAAGTTATCTTCATAAAGGTTTTGAACTATAGAGTCGAGTTTTAAAATCCTATTTTTTGCATCTTCCATTTCTTTTCTTTGACTTCTTAATGTCTGATTTAATTCACTAGTCTTCTTTTTTAAAACTAAATCCACAAACTCGTCTTCATGTTCTTTTGCAAAGGCTGTTATTTTTCTTATTTCTTTAAGTAGTATTTCTTCGACTTGTATATTCTTTATTTTATGTGATGTGCATTTGCCTTTTTGCTTTCTATAAGTTGAGCAGACAAAGTACTCTCTATCATGCGACCAGCCTTTACCTCTTGCTTGATAAAGCTTTGCTCCACAGTCTGCACAGTATAGCATACCAGAAAGAGCTGGCATTTCACCTAAGTCATTTGGAACTCTTCTTGCTTTTCTTATCCTTTTTACAATATCAAAAGTTTCCTCATCGATAATTGCTTCGTGAACATTGTCAAAGATCGCCCACTCAGACCTTGGATTGTCTACGCTTTTCTTTGTTTTATATGATTTTCTCTTGGTTCTAAAGTTTACGACTTTGCCTAGATATTCTTCTCTGTCTAGTATAATTGCGACTGTATCAGGACTCCAGTTACCTTTAATTTTAGGAGCACTAACAGGATAGTTTATACCTATAGTTTTAAAGTGTTCAGCAGGGGTTGGTATATTTCTCTTTTTTAATTCGTTTGCAATTTGACTTGGACCATACCCTTTGACACAAAGGTTAAAGATAAGTTTAATAACTTCTGCTGCATCTTCATCAACTATCCATTTATTTTTATCTTCCTTATCTTTTAGATAGCCATAAGGTGGATTAGTTGATAGTGGTTTTCCACTTTGACCTTTAGATTTGAATATAGCCTGTACCTTTTTGCTCGTGTCTTTAGCATAAAACTCATTGAAGATATTAATAAAAGGGGTTAGATCGTTTTCTACTTGCTTACTTGAATCCACACCATTGTTAATTGCAATGAAGCGTATATCGTTATCTGGGAATAGGACTTCTGTGAAGAAGCCTACCTTTAGATAATCCCTTCCAAGTCTGCTCATATCTTTTACAATTATATTTTCAACTTTACCATCTTTTATCATGGCACTTAGTTTATTCCACGAAGGTCTGTCAAAGTTTGTTCCTGAATATCCATCATCTACAAAGAATTCTAAGTTTTTAAATCCCATATCTAAAGCATATTTTTTTAGTATGTTTTTTTGATTTATGATAGAATTACTCTCTCCTTGAAGATCATCATCTCTTGAAAGTCTACAGTATAGTGCTGTAATCTTTTCATTATCTGAGAAGTAAGAAGACTGTCTATTTAATTGTTCCATATTTTCCTCCCTTCTGACAGTCTTCAAGTGGCAATTACATATTACCGTACTTTTCAGACTATATCAAGTTAATTAAGCAGATAAACTCGCTTTTTTAAAAGAATCTATGTTGCTCAATATTAAATCTTTGATAATTTTATCTACACTCTTTTTTGCATTTACACTATTCATAGAATGAACTGTAAAAAGAGTGCCGTATGCTTCAATGCTGTCCGATGCCTTAATATCATTCTTTTTAACATCAAGCATAGCAATTATCCCTCTATAGATAAAGTAAGAACTGAATTTTTATCCATAAGTTTTGCATCAAGGTATTCACGCATGATAAAGCCTTGGTGTTGTTTAAGAGCAAACATCTCCGACAATCTTTTTATTGTAGGATTTTGTCTTTCAATAATCCAGTAATTTGAAAAGTCACCAAAAGCTATTGGTTTTTTACCTGCATCGATATCTGGCATAAAGTTAGAGATAAGAATTTCTTTCCCCATAAAAGTGCCATCATATTGATTCCACAGAAAGCTACCTTGACTATCTTTTAAGCTTTGAAGATAAAGAGCTGTTTTATCATTCATTATCCATTTAGCGTTTTCTCTATATTCACTATCTAAAGAGAAGAATAGCCTTTTCAAATCATCAAGCTTTACTTCTTTTGTAGCTGATATGTTCTTAACCTTATCATCGACTAATATTCCTAAAGGTTCTTTACTACCAGAGCCAGTAAGAAAGGCTTTATCTTCAGCTTTGGCAAAATTATGTGCAAATATATTTAGAATTATTTTTTCAATGTCATTATCTTGGTCGCTCAATAAATCTTCGTGTATTGTAATTAAGTTAGAAAGTGTGTTATATTCTAGCTTTAAGCTCACATCTTTCATCTCTAAGACATCTGAAAACAAGTCTTGCTCTCCAGCTTTTGTCCAAGTAGCCATTGATTTATTTGGAAAAGTTACAATGGCAGATGAGTCCACATCATTTTTGAAAATTGTAGCTAGTTTTCTAAGTACGCTTTTTTCTGCAAGCTTCTCTCTAAAATATTCTGTGCTCTTTGTATCCATAAAAGGTGAACCATCTTTGATTAGACCCAGAGCTTGAATATCTGTATATGATGACTCGTTTTTCTTTCTTAAATAATTCCACAAATTAGTTCTGTAAGAATTACCAGCTAATACTTCGTTTCTTTCTAAATTTTGTTTCATTATTATACATGTCTCCTTTATATTTTATATTTGGGGTTAATACCCCATTTGAACCTAAGTTTTTGTGCACAAGAGGGCGGCACCGTTGATGGTGAGAAGCTTTCTAGAGATTTTGATGCCCCCTAGGTCACAAATTATTTTTATTAAAAGTATATGGGGCAGTGTGGCAGATGAAAACTAAACTTCCTATAGAGAATAAAAGTATTAAGTCTTATATATTTACCTGCCACATAGCCACAAAGCTTTATAGCTTAAAACTATTTTGATTTAAAAAGTCTACAAGACTCTCTGTTCCTTTGAATGGAATGACTGTGTCTTGATTGTCCAGTGTGTACTTATATATTTTTTCCTTAACAACTTTTATAGGTGTCTTGTCAATCTTATGAAGAACAATCACATCTCTTAACTTGAAAGCATTATTTAACACGTCCTCACTAACAAGTTCATTGTTCCTATAAAGGTGCATATCTTTACAATAAAGAACTAAGTCTTTTAAATCATTAAGCTTAACTTCTTGTTCATCTTTCTTAATGAGATACCTATAGTCTTTCTCTCTTTTTAATTCTGTAGATACTCCCTTTGGGGAAGTCACCACTATCTTATTGTTTAAAGTAAACTTTCTTTCTAGCTCTTCTTTTGTAAGCATTTATATTTCCTCCTTATTTTATTTTTTGCTTAAAGCTATAATTACACACACTCATAAGCATCACCTCCTTAAATGAGGGCAAGTGTGGCAGGTAAAAAAGTATTTTATATATAGATACAAGATTTCTAAATTAAATTTTTCATCTGCCACATTGCCACAAGTTTTATAGAAATTCTGAAACTAACCTATATCCTATTAGAACTGTGGTTTTGTGTTTTCCATCCTTAGGTCTCTTTCTTAGTATACTAGCTTTAGATTCTAAAGACTGTTTAAAGGTCTTCATGCTTTCTAGGTAGTAGCCATTTTCTAAAGACCACGACCTATATCTTTCGTAAACTTCAGAAGTCCTAACTTCATAGTCCTTTCCTTCTTCTAAGCAGTCTTCCATAAAGATAGCTATCTTATCTGATTCTTTTTGATATTTTAATGTGGCACTCTTTACTGAATCGGGAATAGTTAGTCCTTCTTTTTGTAAAAGTTTGTAGCCTTCAATAAGCCAGTTAAGAATTGCAGACCTTACCTCTTCTTTTGCAAATTCAGTCTTTAATGTCTTATCCTGCTCATCTTCATTAAAATGTCTGTCAAAGGGAATGATGAGCATTCTTCCACTTGTAAATACAGTTACATCATTGACTATGGGTAGATAGTTGGTGTTGATGTAGATTTTAAATTGTGGTTTAAAGTCAAAGGAGTTCTCGTGAAGAAATCTCGCATTGATAGTATCGTTACCAGTTAGACTTTTAACTTGTGCAACATTTAAGGGTAGTCCCTTACCAGGCTCTGGAATATTTACAAAGCGTACACCAGCAAGTCTCGCTATCTCTTCGCTCGGTCCAGAGCTATTCACTTTATTTTTAAGAGCTAGAGTCTCAGGTCTTGATGCACAGGCATAAGTACCAAGAACTTTTAATATGGACTCACAAAGAGTTCCTTTGCCATTTCTTGTAGTCATTCCATATAGAATTGCCATACATTCATATCTTGTATCGCCTGTAAGCCCATAACCTAGTATCTTCTGTAAAAATTTAGCTTTTTCTTTATCGCCACTCATAATTTCATCAATATATCTAAGCCACCTGCTATTTTTTAATTTAGAGTCATAGATGACATCAGCCATCTTGCTTAAGTAATCAGAGCTTCTATGCTCATAAAATTCCATTGTCCTTAGATTTAAAGTTCCATTTGTGCAGTTAAGAAGGTAGGGGTCTTTATCAAAGTCAGAAACGTTTAAAGGATGATGAACTTCTGCATCCTTTAAAACGCTCACTCTATATCCTCTTGCTTGCCACCTACTTGAAAACTTAATGTATGCTTTTCTTTTATGCTCATCGTCGATTTCAAGAGCAAGTGTGTGCATAAAGTTTGCAAGCTTCATACACAGCTTCATAGCCTTCAAGCTTCCTGTATCAGCTATCCATATACCTTTTTCATAGTAATACCAGGACTTTCTTTCAGGAACATATCGAAGAGAGTCTTCGTAATAGTCTGCAAATATTTTTCCTGCACCTATATCTGTCCATGAGTATTTAGATGATAATGGTAGTCCCATTTCTTTTAATTTTTCAATGCCATATTCGAATTCTAGATTTGAATCTGTCCTTTGAATAGGCATGTATGTTTCTTTTAATGAATTAATAGCTTTTTCAATAGTCATTTCACCATAAGTTTTTCCTCCTCTGTTTTCATCCCATTTCTCTCTAAATAGTTTTGATTTTCTAAAAAGCCTATCTACTTGCTCAAAACTTACACCTGCATAAAAAGCAAGAATTGATGCTAAGGCTAAGTCTGCTTCACTTGAAGAAGGGTAGCTTTTAATATCTCCACTCCACAGATTTAAAAACTTCTCTTTATTGCTAGCCGTAGATGCTTTTTCTAAAATTTGTTCATCACTTAAGTAGCTTTTAAAATTTTGTGTACTAGACTTGATTTGTTTTTCTCTTTTCAGATATTTTTCTAAAAGCCATAGAAGTCCATCAGATTCTTCTACAATATCTCCTTCTTGATAAATATTTCCTGTAACAGTTACAAAGCGATTAGTAAAGCCAGCAACATATACTTCAACTTCTTTAGTTTTCATCTTATATATGCTATTGTCATAAGCTATTGAACTCGGCATAAATGTAAAAATTCTAAGACCTTTGCCACTTGGACTAAATTCAATGTATGACTTTGGAAAGTGGCTAACTATTTCTTTTGCCAGAGGATTTAAGTCATCATTAAGAACACAGTGATCCACATCAATAGCTACAAGATTGTTTTCAACTCTTATTCCAAGTCCATCATATGAATTAAGTTTTTGAGTCGCTTTTTTAAATGATGAAAAAGTTCCTGAATCGTCAGTAGATGCATAGCTTTCTGTAATTGGATTAATAGGTATCTTTGTCTCCTTATCCTTTCTTATTTCATACTTCCATAGACACCAGCTTGCATTTTCTTTTAAATATTCTGGTATATTTTCTAAATTCACGTATCTACTCCTTTCATATTTTTTAGAAGAAGAAATATCCCCTCATACTCCCTAGGACAGTTAGAAGAATTTTGAGTAAGTAAGACAACTCTTTTGGTGTAGACCTGTAAAGAGAAATCCCCCTCTACTAGTCCTAAGACAAATTTATATGTCTTGAGTAAGTATATATTAGTAAGGTTAATTTTCCCCTTCACTAGCCCTAAGACATTTTTGATAGTCTTGTTAGGTTTTATTTTTCCCTCCTATATCACAGGCTAAGAAAATATGTGAATTTTAACCTTATACAAGAGAAATATTTTCCCCCTCACTAGTCCTAGGACAAAAATCAAGGTTTTGATTAGAAAAAGACGGAAATATATCCGTCTTTAGAAATTTGTAATGATTAAATTGTAAAATGTGATATAATGATATATAGAATGACTATACAAAGCTAAATATTATTCGAGGTGGAATATAGGTTTTTCCTATGATAAATTATGGAAAAAATTGATGGTTGAAAATGTTAGTTTGGAAACATTATGAAAGATTTGTGAGTATTTTCAATGTGATATTGGAGATATTATTAAATACAGAAGAAAGAATGAAGAGGAAATTAAATGAGATTTATTGGTGGCAAAACGCTGATTATACCGTATATATTAGAAATAATTAAAGAAAAAACGATAGATGTGAAAAGTATATCAGATGTATTTGCTGGTTCAGGAGTAGTTTCTCGTGAATTTAAAAACCTCGGATATGATGTTATATCTAACGATCTGATGTATTTTTCATATGTATTGTTAAGAGGAACAGTTGGGATAAATTCTCAATTAGAATTTAAGAACCTTAATATCTCAAATCCAATAGAATATTTAAATAATCTTAATTTTGAAGATAGAAATATTGATCTAAATAACTACTTTATCTACCAAAATTACAGTGCTAAGGGTGGAAGAATGTATTTCACAGAAAAAAATGCTCTAAAAATTGATTTGATAAGGATTCAGCTTGAAGACTGGTATGAGGCTTGTCTAATCAATGAAGACGAATATTTTTACTTGCTTGCGTGCCTTATAGAAGCAGTACCTTTTGTAAGCAATATAACTGGTGTATATGGAGCTTATTTAAAGCACTGGGATAAAAGAGCATTAAATAATTTAGAAATAAAAAATATAGACTTATCAATTAATAATTCAGTAGGACAAGCATATAATGAAGATTCTAATAAATTAATTGAAAATATAAAAACAGATTTAGCGTACTTTGATCCACCATATAATCAAAGACAGTACTTGCCCAATTATCATGTATTAGAAACAATTGCTAAATATGATGCTCCTAGAATAAAGGGAGTAACTGGGTTAAGAGATTATTCTGAACAAAAAAGTGACTATTGTAGAAAAGACTCAGTTTTCAATGCTTTTGAAGATTTAATCAAAAAGACTAATTCTAAATACATTATTCTTAGCTATAATACAGAAGGGTTATTATCCCATAATGAAATTATTAGTATTTTAGAAAAATATGGAAAGCGAGATACTGTAGACTACAAGTTCATTGACTATAGAAGATATAAGAACGCACATACAAATAAAAATAAAAACTTAAAAGAAATATTGTATTTTGTAGAAAAGGAGCAATTATGAGCGAAAATTATATAAAATCACCATTTAATTATATTGGAAATAAGCATAGATTATTAGCTCAAATATTGCCTCTATTCCCTCAAAATATAGATAATTTTTATGATGTGTTTTGTGGTGGCTTAGATGTTTCTGTTAATGTTAAAGCGAATAGGAAAATAGCTAATGATATAAACTATTTTGTAATTGAAATTTTAGAAATGTTTAAAAGGACAGATAGCAAAGAACTGTTAAGAAACATTGATAATGTAATAAGTAAATTTAATCTATCTAAAGAAAATAAAGAATCATATTATGAATTTAGAGAATATTACAATAAAAACAAAGACCCACTTTTACTATATGTTTTGATGTGCTATTCCTTTAATTACCAGTTTAGGTTTAATTCAAATCATGACTATAATAACCCTGCTGGTACTAATAGAAGTAGTTTTAATGAAAATATGAAAAATAGACTTACTTCTTTTAGAGACAAACTTTTTAACATAGAATTTAGCAATAAGAACTTCAAAGAATTTGATTTCTCTAAAATTAAGAGTTCAGACTTTGTATATTGCGACCCTCCTTACAGAAGCTCTGTTGGATCATATAACGATGGAAAGAGAGGTTTTGAAGGTTGGGCTATTGATGATGATTTAGCACTATTTGAGCTATTAGATGAATTAAATTCTAGAGGAATTAAGTTTGCGTTGTCAAATGTTATGTCTAATAATGGGCTTAATAATAATGAATTAAAAGAGTGGAGTAAAAATTATAATATCCACTTGTTGAAAGTCAACTATTCAAATAGCAATTATCAACGTAATAAAATGGGTGAAACTGAAGAGGTATTGATAACAAATTACTAGGAGGAAACATGGCTGAAAGAACGTTGGGATGGATCCAAAATCCATCAAGTTTTGAAAATTTAAAAAGTGTAGTTTCTGTTTTTGACAAAAACACCGATATATATAAGGAAATATTAAATACTAAGCTTCCAAATTTAGTAAATGATATAGAATTAAAAGAGAAACTAATTGCAGAAATGAGAAAAGATCCACTTAAAATGGACTATGTTTTACTTAAAGGTCATGGTATAAAGTCAGGTCAAAAAAGAGCAAATGCTGAGTGCAGTGGTATTGTTCAAGCTGCAATTATTACTCAAGGTGGCAGAGAATATACAGATGATTGGACAGCTGATGGTTTTTTAAGGTGAGGAATATCTATTGGATTATTGGATTACGATACAGAGAAAGATACTGTATCCATAACAGAATTAGGAGAAAAGTTTGTAAAATCTAAGTCGGACGACTCTGATGAGGAAATATTAACAACAGCTTTTTTATCATATCCACCAGCTGTAAGAATTTTAACTTTATTGGAAAGTGGAGATCATCTAACAAAATTTGAACTAGGCAAACAATTAGGAGGACTTGGTGAAGCTGGATTTACATCAATACCTCAAGATTTATATATCCAGGCAATAGAACTGGCATCTGATACAGATAAAGTGAGTATCCGCTCTAATACAGAGGGATCAGCAGATAAGTACGCAAGAATGATCTCTGGATGGTTAGCTAAGGTTGGTCTTGTTCAGAGGGTTGAAAAGCAAGTTTCAACAAAAATTGGTAATACTGAATATAGTGTAAATATTGGACATTCATTTAGAATTACATTGAAAGGCATAAAAGAACTTAAAAGAGCAAGAGGTTTATCTTCATATCCAAAGACTGAAAAAATTGTTTATTGGCAAATGCTAGCAACCAAGGGCAAAGATAGAGATTATATTAGAAACAGACGTGGACATATAATTAAAGCTATAAATAACAGAGAAAGGAATTTAGAAAATATTAAGGCTTATTTATTAGAAAATAATATTGATGAAAGTATTACAACTATCGAAGACGAAATAAAAGTTATTGAAGCAATGGGTCTATCGCTTAAAAAAAGTAGGAATGGCTATGTAATTGATGATAACATTATAAAATTAGAAATACCTAGAACTAAGATTTCTAAGACAAATGTACTAGAATTAAAGGATAAAGTAAGAGATAAATTAAAACATGTTAACCACAGATATTTAGCATTAATTGATTTAGCTTATGACGGAACTGCCAATAGAGATTTTGAAATTCAAACAATAGACCTTTTAATTAATGAACTTAAGTTTAAAGGGGTGCGTCTAGGAGAAAGTAGAAAACCAGATGGAATTATATCTTATGATATTAATGGCGTAATTATAGATAATAAGGCTTATTCTACAGGGTACAATTTACCAATTAATCAAGCTGATGAAATGATTAGATACATCGAAGAAAATCAAACTAGAGATAAAAAGATAAATCCAAATAAGTGGTGGGAAGGCTTTGATGACAAAGTTAAAGATTTCAACTATTTATTTGTATCATCATATTTCAAAGGTAATTTTAAGAGCAATTTGAAACATATAGCTAATAGAACTGGAGTAAATGGTGGAGCTATAAATGTGGAGAATTTATTATATTTTGCAGAAGAATTGAAAGCTGGAAGAATATCTTACCTTGGCTCATTTAAAATGTATAATAATGATGAAATATATGTAGGAGATATTAGTGACTATAGCAATGTTAAAATTGCTGCAGAAGAAGAAGGCGAATATTTAACATAATATTCATGTGAATTTTACTCATTTAAATATTTTAATATAAATGATTAATAGATAGGAGTAATTTAATGAGACTAGAAAAAATAAATATTAGGCACTATAGATCAATTGAGAATATAAGTATAATAATGCCCAAGAATAAACCACTAATTTTATTCGGACCTAACAATGCTGGTAAATCAAATATATTGTCCGCTTTTGATAGAATTTTAGGAGAAAGATATCCCACTTTTATTGCTGTAGAAGATTCTGATTATTTTATGCGTGATAAAAACAAAAATCCTACAATTGACATTAGCGTTAAATTTGATTCCTCATATCACGTTGATAATAATAATTATTCGTATAGTTCCATTTTCTTAACTTATGGGGTTGATGGAAAAATTAATGAAAATTTGATCCATGATGGAAATAAGAAAAAACTTTATATTAGCAGTGATACAAGAGAGAGTTTTCAATCTTTTTTGTTAGATGCTAATAGGAATACTAGTTTTCACTTTAACTATTCTAATAAATATTCTTTACTAAGTAAATTTAATAAGAGCCTTCATGATTCATTAACGGATGATGACAAAAAAGAATTAAGTAATTCTTTTGAAAATATAAAAAGTGTATTTGAGAATAAAGCGCAGTTTGCTAATATGTTTACTATATTTAAAGATTCAATTGAAGAATCAGTTAAAGGATTTATACACCACTTAGAAGCAGACTTTTCTGCCTACGATCCTAACAATTTTGCAAAATCTTTAAGAATAAATGCATTCGAAAATTCAGAAGTAAGATCTTTTGATGAATTTGGAACAGGCGAGCAACAAATTCTTGTCATGGCTTTTGCAAAGGCTTATATGGAAGCTTTTAAAGGAAGAAATTTCCTTTTTATTTTAGAAGAACCAGAAACAAATCTGCATCCATTAGCCCAAAAGTGGTTAAAGAAATATATTTATGATTTATGTGAGTCTGGTTTGCAAATTATAATTTCAACTCATTCACCAAATTTTATAAATCCTTCAAATTTGGAAGGGTTGGTTAGAGTATATAAAGATGAAGGTGTAACTAAAACTATCCAGCTTGACTCAT
>QWBY01001994.1_pt1 | contig 12022 bp, 12 predicted proteins | sample 1972471 | NCBI WGS metagenome assembly QWBY01 (sample SAMN09866722, study PRJNA288562) | Human gut metagenome isolate term6_stool, whole genome shotgun sequencing... | reverse complement strand
ATTACTTGTACTCTGAAAGGGCGCATCTTCAAAACACGATAATCCGCCTCTCTTATAGCTGCAAATGCTTCAGGGAGAATATCATCAAGCGTCTTTCCGTCGTTCAAAAGCTCCTTAAACTCGAGCGTCTTATTTTTTAATTCCTCGTCGGATAACGCTTTATATTTATCTTCAAGGCTCATAACCTCATCCACAATCGGCTCAATCTTTTTTAACTCTTTTGCGGACGGTGTGCCAAAAATCTTTTCAAATAACCCCATAATAATCTTCCTTTCATATAGCTATATTATAACATTTTATAAACGATATATCAATTGATGCAGATTACATATCATAAACAAAAACAAACACACAAATTAATCAAACTCTAGAAATATATATCCCGAGAAATGTCAAATTAGAAAAATGTTGGAATATTTTATTTATTTTTGTTTTTTATGTATACTTTTTTGCGGACTATCCATTTTATACACTTATATGCACCTCCTTACTTGTTGTGTTGTTATTTTAAGTATAGGATATTTTGCGTATAAGTGCAATTTTTTTACATAGAAAATGGCTGTATAATATTTGTCGGTGTTACTCCCCAACAAATATTATACAGCCATTGTTTTTCTCTTCATCAAAACTATTTGACAAAGAGCCAAAATATTTTATTAAATTCATTTAGCCATTAATAGCATGGCCCTTTACCAATCTTGAGTTATAGCCGTCAAAAAAGTAGAATTCTCCCCCGCTTAGGTTTTTTATATCTTCTGGATTTAGAATATAATCCTTATCTTCTGAGTAGGTAAGAGTATTTGTGCTGTTAAATCCTGGAATAATTTGTGACCACTTATGGAAGTTGATACCTGATGAGCTTGCCTCTGAGACTTTTGTTTTGTCATATTTTCCGAAAAAATCCGCCCATTTTGTCCTGGATATACCAGATGTATGGTTGAATAATAAGTAATTATGACTAAGTCCCAAGATAGATTCATAAATTTGTGTATCATTGGCACAAGCTGAGAAGAAATCAGATTCTGCCAACATAAAACCAGTATTAGGTCTCTGTTTTGAAATTATCTCTGTGAGAACCTCGCCCTTTGTAAGAGATATATCATCAATTACTACAGCAAATCCCCCATATTTATAAAGTTCTTTTAACTCAGATGTTAAAAGTCTAGAATATAGTGATTCTGAAGAACTAAGCAAATCCACGCTTATAACATCGTATCTTTTACTTAAAGCAGACATTAGTGATTCTTGCTTTTTTGATAGGTGGTCGCCAAGTATCGGTCTCATATCAGATAGGAGTTTATTTAAAAATATTTTGATATTTCCAAGTTCTTTGCCACCAGAAGACAAATAAAATTGGAGGTCCTGCCCTATTTGTGGACTTATTTGACCTTTATTGACTCCATCTTGAATCCTAGAGACCAAACTTCCATGAGGACATTTGAAAAAAGCTGGTAAGGATGGATTTCTTCCAGCAATCATTAAATATTTGGCCATACCTTCAAAATATAGGCTTGTAGAACTAGATAAATTAAAATCTTTCTTGCCAACATCTGATAATATTGTAGAAATAAGACTAGGATCATTATCTATAAAAGGATTATAATTAACTTGGTTTTGAATTTGTCCTAAATTTCTTCTTGAAAAGAAAACTGAATTGCTATAATTAGCAAGGATTTCATCTTCCAAGTCTAAATTATAATTGTGTAATAAAATTACTGGAATATTATCATTTTTAAGCATAGAAATATAAGCCTTAATAGCAGCATTTCTTTCATTTTTACTAGCACCAGATACAACAAAGTTACTAGCACTAGAACTAAATTCAAATAGTTTATCAAAAGAAATATACCTATAATTTTTTACATTTTTTTTGATATTGTTTATATAATCTACGTTTTTCTTCTTTAAATAATTTATTAATTTCCAAATCATTTCTTACCTAAAATCATCAAACTTAAATATAAATGGTTGGCTAAAAGGAAGACCTACTATGGCTTGACCTACTGGCAGAGAATTTTGATGCCAGTCTTCTACTGTATGGCCCAATCTTTTTTCCTCAACCATAGTAAAATCTGATTTCTGATAATCTTCTATAACGAGATTTTTCCCATAGAGGTTGCTGACGTATTCCCTTGAGGCCATGTCATTTGTCCTAAAAGAAATAAGTGTAGAAAAACCTGCCATTATACTCATAGCCCTAGACTTGCCATATATATCTACTAATTGTTCTGTGCTCTGTATGCCCGCCAAGATTTTTAGGCCCAAACTTCTACCAAAGTTGACCCCATCTTCTATGTGCTCTAGTAAAGGTATTAGCTTAAATTCATCGCAAATCAAATAAACATTGCCAGTTTTTTGATTTCTAGACATTGCTTCTTTGAGGGCCTGGTCAAAACATAGCCTATATATAGGGGTCAAGGAATTGCCCTTAGCCAGATCATATTCTATAAACAAAGTTTTTCCTCCCTTGTTTCTGACAAAATTTCTTATAGAAAAATTACCTTTTTTGGCAAAGTTTCCAACAAATATGTCTCTAACTACAGAAAACATCTCTGAAAGCACACCCTGACTTTGTGGACCAGGATAAGAAATATAAGAATTAACCGCTATCAAGTCTTTGTGACTAGCTAGCATGGCTTTAACCTTATTTTCATCACAAGAATCTAAAAGGCTTCTCAGTTCATTGTTATAAAACATCTTTATTCTGATATTCTTGTCTTGGATACCTGCCCTAGTTAAAGATAATAATATGGAGGACAAAACATCACTAGCAGCATTTGGGAAAAAGGCATTAGTCGTGTTTTTAACCCTCTCCTTGAAAAGTGACTTGCAAATTTCATTGCAATTTTGTTTTATATGTTCATCGTCCGAACCGTCTGCTAAAATGTCCCTAAAAATGTTCCATTTTGAAGATGTGTCTGTTATATTATCTATATACAAATCACCATTTTCAAAAAACCTTTGGATATAGTCTCCCTTAGAATCAAAAATTATCATCACATCGTCATTTGTCATCTGAGCTTTTATTTGTTTTATAATTTGGAAAAAAAGGGTTGACTTACCAGAGCCAGTTGATCCAAGCATTAGCAAATGTTTGGACAATTGGTCTTCAGACATAGTAAAACTAGATCTTTTCCCGTCCTTTTCTCCATCAAATTTCAGAAAATTCGAATTGTTATTTGTCACAATTTGATTATAGGCAACACTGGACCCGTATAAAACTTTAAAAGACATCACATTCTCCTAAAATATACCATAAGATTGGTCAAAACCTTTGTCTTGAACCTTGTCTTGGTCATTAGTCTTTGGTTGGTTATTTCTATTCCTATATTCTCTATCAGCTAAAAAATCAAATTCCTGGTCTTTTTGATAGCTAGCAGAATATTTTTGCTCATAGGAAGAGTTTATTTCATTTTTAATTATCTCTTCATAGTTTTTTCCATAGACCTGTTCTGCCTTTAGTCTATAGTAATTATTTTCCATGTCCCTGGTATTTTTATAATCGTATAGGTCACTATCTTCGATATTTTGACTCATCTTGTCAAACTCATTGTTAGCATATTCATATGCGTCTTTTTCAATCGGTTGAAACCTATATTTGATATCAGAATTCATACCATTAGGTTCTTGGTATTGGTCAAAATTTTTTTGCCAATCGCTAATTTTATTTACATCATCAATATTTCCAATATGGGCCATGCCAACTATGCAATCATCCTGGAAGGCATGCCTGCCCTCATGGATAATTGTATCACAGTTGTCATAGCGCCTATCATCTTGCATAATCATACTTTTATTGATGTAGATATTGCTAGGAACTTTTTCCGAATAATATCCCGCTATATTTTTTGACATATTTTCTGGTCTCACAATCCTTGCTAGCCTATTTTGACTAGCAGCCATAGTATTTTCTAATCTTTGATAGAAATCTACTCTTTGGTCATAGGTCATATTTTGCCAATTTTGTTTTTTCAGAGTATTAAAATCAATCATTTCTACCTATAACCCTATCTTTTTTGAAAGTAAACTTATCATAAAATTGAAGCATTTCTGGATTTTTCATTAGTAAGTCCATTGAGAAAATCGCATTTAGATAGGATGCATTCTCCTTTTCCATTATATCCTTGATGGATACTCCTTTGTAATTATAATTTTTTCTATCTCCATTAAAATAACCTATAACTACTTTTTTTAACCCATCGGAGAAGCTTCCCATGTTTTCATACATTCTCTGTGCCTCTTCTTTGCTTATAGACATGTCTTTTGCAATAATGTCTATGGTTTTTTCCCTATCCATAAATAACCCCCATAATTTTTCTAATTTTCTAATGTGTCTTTTAAAGTCGTTATTTCATATTTCAGCTTGTTTATTTTTTCTTCGAGAGCCTCTATATCCTTAGCTTCGTTTTCCATAAGTAACCTTAATTTTTCCTTAGCTTTATCTTGCTCCTCTTTTAGACCTATAATCTTTTCTTCAGACCTTTTTAGAAAGGCATTTTCTTTTTCATCAATTTCTTCTAAGTTTAGAATAATAAACCTCTTGATTTTTTCTTGTTTTTGCTTGTAGATGCTAATAGCCTTCCTATTTTTCTTATATCTTTTTTTGTCTTGTGAGATATACAACAAATTAGAGCTTTTAAACTTACTTAAACCAGCTAGTACCTTTAGAATTAGAATATCTTCTCCATCATAACATTTTATCTCTAAGGCTTTTCGACTGTCATCCAATTCTTGAACTTTTTCTTGTGTAGTTTTTATAGCACCATCATCCTTTATACCACCAGATACAGATTAGCTAGCTACTTGTTATGAAGTTATCATTGGGAATTGTAGTATTATAGACTTTAAGTGTTTGACATCATTTGTTTGAAGTACAGTTTCTCTTGTACCTGTAAAAGCCTCTAGGGTATCAAGGTCAGCGTCTTGTCCTATGCCAAGAGCTACCTTGATGCCTGCCTGGAAGCATTTATTAGCCTTTAGTTTATTTAAACTTGATAGGAATTGTTCATCTGTTTCTGATGGTTTTCCATCAGACATCAAAAATATTACTGGTGGATAGGAGGAGGTCGGTGATTTCATAAACTTACCATCATGTAGTTTTGATTCTAGTTCCTCAAAGGCTACTCCCATCCTTGTTAAACCAACTGCATCTAAGTCTCTCCAGACATAGAGGCGTGGGTCTACTGGACCTGTTTCAGGAGTTATCCATCGTACCTCACTATTGAATGAAAGTATAGCTAACTTGACTTCCGCATCAGGGTTAGATTCAGCAATATCTGCCAACTCAGGTAATAACTCCTCTATTGCTGAGTTAACTTCTCCTATCTTTGTACCGTCCATTGATCCTGAGGTATCTATTAAAAAAAATAGTACCATCTTCTTTCTAGGTATTTCATCATTGAACAAAAAATCATCCATAATTTTCTCCTTATTTTTTTATTTTCCTTTATACTTTTGGAGAAGATTTTAGGATTCATTATAAAGACTGGATTTTTTCTAATTTTCTGATGTGTCTTTTAAAGTCTCTATTTCATCTTTTAGCTTGTTTATTTTTTCTTTGAGAGACTCTATATCCTTTGCTTCGTTCTCCATAAGTAAGCTTAACTTTTCCTTAGCTTTATCTTGCTCCTCTTTTAGACCTTCAATCTTTTCTTCAGACTTTTTTAGAAAGGCATTTTCTTTTTCGTCCATTTCTTCTAATTTAGAATAATAAGCCTCTTGATTTTTTCTTATTTTTTCATTGTAGGTGTTAATAGCCTTCCTATTTTTCTTATATCTTTTTCCGTCTTGTGAAATATACAACAAATTAGAGCTTTTAAGATTACTTAGACCAGCTAATACCTTTGGAATTAGACTATCTTCTCCATCATAACATTTTATCTCTAAGGCTTTTTGACTATCATCCAATTCTTGGTCTTTTTCTTGTTCATACTTTTCTATTTCTTGATTTTTTTCTTTGATTTGGTCAGATATTTTTAATAGAAAATCATTATGTTTTTCCCACTCTTTAGCCTTGCTTTTCCCATTTTCTTTGACAAAGTTCCTACATGAATCTTCTATTTCCTTAATCTTTGTTGCGTTATCCTCAACAACCCTATTTAATGCTTCTTTATTTTTGATATAAGCAGAATTTTTCTCATCGTAAAGGCCTTGCAGCTGTGAAAGATGATAAGATTTTTCTTCTAGCTGTTCTTTTTTTCTTTCTAAATCTTTGGCTTGTCTTTCCTCTAAGTATTGATTGTAAAATAGATTTATCAATTCATCATTTTTTTCAATCCTAACCAAGCCAGCCATAGAAACATCATCTTGACTACCTGACTCAGCAAATTTATCAGCAAGCTGGTGGATTGATTCTATTGCTTCATCCATTTTATCTTTTTTCATCAATGTCAAATAGACATTCCTATAAAGGTTCATCAGGCTTTTCTCATTGTCTCCAACCCTATAGGAGTCATCAACTCCGTCAGATCCCATGAAAATAGCCATAGGTCTTGATTTTATATTTTCGGTTTTTTTCCTGCTTTTCCCTTCTAAAGCATTTTCTATTGACACTGGGCCTTGATTTTCATTTAAAAGCAAATTATCGTTTACACTTTGGGTTTTTTTAGTTTTTACGTTTTTTTCTACGCCAACTTCTACAAATTTTCCATCATCAGTCTTATATCCATAACAGTATCTAAAATTGTCTATAGCATTTTTATCGGACAATGATGTGGTTATATTTATATAACAGGCCTCATCCCAAGGTATGGATTGGTCTATCCTTCCATCTTCATACAAAAACACAGCCTTGCCATCGCCTATGTGGAAGGCAAAGTAATATTCTTCTGCCATTAAACCTAGCATAAGGGTTGCCCCATAGGCTGAAATATAATAGTTTGGGTAGAGGGTCCCAAAAAACTTTTCCTTTGTAGACTTGTCCAGGTCTTTTGGTATTTCCTCCTCGGTAAAAGGATTTTCTGTCATATGGTTTGATATATCATCTATCCATCTTTTATATACAGCTCCTATGAGCTCTTCAATTATTTTCGGTGCATTTTCTTTGAAGTTTACAAGGGCAAAATCATTTTCAATTAATTTCCTTACTTCATCTATACTAGCCTTTACCGCAAACTCAGACCCTATATCTGACCTAAAATGCTTGGATGATCCATGACCATCAGATACAGCTATTATAGCGAATTCATCACATGTGTAGTCAGATGAAGAGTCTTGGCATGGTTTGTTTCTTTTCTTATGACTTCCCCCTAAAGTTGTATAGGAATATGAATATAACCTAGCCATAGCTTTTAGATCTCCCATTCATCATCACTATCATGATCTAGACCATCTGTGTTGTCTATAGCAAACTCTTGTATTTTCTCTTCGACTTGTTCTTGTTTGGTTTTTAAACTACCATCATCCTTTATACCGCCAGATACAGATTGGCTAGCTACTTCTGTTGAAGTTACTGATACGAATTGTATCATAGATTTTAGTTTTGTATAGTCATCTGTTTGAAGCACAGCTTCTTTGGTACCTGTAAAGGCCTTTAGAACATCCAGGTCCGAGTCTTGTCCTATACCAAGAGCTACCTTTATACCTGCCTTGAACCATTTATTAGCCTTTAGTTTGTTTAAACCTGATAAGAATTTTTCTTCTGTTTCTGTTGGTTCTCCATCAGACATCAAAAACATTACTGGAGCATAGGAGGATGTTGCTGATTTCATAAACTTGTCAGCATGTAGTTTTGATTCTAGCTCCTCAAAGGCTGCTCCCATCCTCGTTAGACCAGCTGCGTCTAAGTCCCTCCAAACATAGAGACCTGGGTCTACTGGACCTGTTTCAGGTGTTATCCATCTTACCTCACTATTGAATGAAAGTATAGCCAACTTTACTTCCGCATCAGGATTAGAGTCTGAAATATCTTTCAAAGCACTAAGTGTTTCCTCTATTGCTGAGTTAACCTCTCCTATCTTTGTACCGTCCATTGATCCTGAGGTATCTACTATAAAAAATATAACCATTATCTTTCTAGGTATTTCTTCATTCCCCAAAAAATTATCCGTATTTTTCTCCATATTTTTATATTTCTCCTTATTTTTTAAATGTTCCTTTTCTGCCATTATCAAAGTCAACTTCCAGGTTGGTTACAATCCTTGTAACCTTTCCATCTTCTAGGGACCTTTGTTCCATGCCTTCATAGTTTAGATACCAGACGGATCCTGACTTATTATGAAGTCCAAGTTGTTTTGGATTGTTTTTTGCCCTAACAACTTCGCCTGTAACAGTTTTATAGTCCTCGCTAGTATCGCTTGTATGGTATTTGTAAAGTTTTACACCTGGATATACCGGGATTTTTATATTATTAATTTCTAATTTAAGTGGTACCTTTAGTTTTTTGCCACAAGAGCATATTCCATTGCCACTATAATCAACAAATGAATCCCGACCACATGAGCAAGTAATAAGGTCTGTTCTTAGCCTCATCAATATATCCATCCACTCACTTTCAAGCCTTCTGTTAGCCACCATCAATAGTTTATCTTGTGAAAACTCATCTATAAAAGCCTGTCTGAAAAATTCCGGATATGCTTCCCATTTTCTGCATACGTTTTTGTGGATGGATGGGTCTGGCCTATTTGAGAAGTTTTTAGGATCCATTATAAAGATTGGATTTTTTCCATAAATATTAAACTCATCTTCTTCTGTAGTTAAATCTAACAAAGAGGCCTTCCCTTCTAGTGGATGGTTTGCAAAAAATAATAAAAACAAAATTACTGATAGCGAATACCTATCTGTTTGTTTATCTGGGACTTTTTTGCCAACCACAATCTCTGGTGCCATATACCTTGGCTTTCCCATAATACCTGAGTTATAGCCATGGCCCATAACATTGTCATTATCACAAATCAAAACATCGCCTGTATCGAAGTTTATAAAAAAATTTCCATCATTAAGGTCTTGGTAGTTATATCCCGCCCTGTGTAAAAGCATAAAACATTCAGTTATATTTAGGCCAGCATTTATAAGTGCCTCTATTGATGAGAAGGTTTTCTTTCCCAATAGATATTTAGAAAAATCATCATAAGAATCAGGTTTTAGATCCATGATGTATCCAAAACTAGCATCTTTGTCTTTTGGATCATATTGGGTTAAATCTTTTGGCCACAAGAAGCCTTCACCAGGACTAGAATTTTTTATATTGTTTTGTAGGTTATCATAAAACTTTGTCCCATTTGAAATAGTAGATTTCTTGAACCATTTTAAGGCCATATCTTTGCCATTATAATCTACTAGATATACAGTACCCTGGCCACCAGATCCAAGTTCTTTTTTCACTGTGACACTGATATCTTTATCAGTACGAAGTACCTGTCCAGCTTTTAATTTATCCATTTTTCCTCCTAGCAATGAATTTTAATGAGATACTTATTAAGAAATATCTGCTTTGTAAATTGTAGGTAAAATGATTCTAAAGTTCACAAATTATTATAATCATATATACCGTACTATTTGTATAATATTATATAACATCCCAAGATTTTTGTCAATTAATCTTTTATACGCCTTTCAGATAAAATCATAATAAATAATTCTTTTATCACCAAATAATTTAGCAAATTATGTACTGCCCCCTTAAATCCGGACACGGAAATAAGGGGGCATTTTAATGAATAAAATAACATACGAAGAAAAACTAAAAATAGTAAAAGAAAACCAAGAAGGATATGGGCAAATTTATCTATCCAGAAAATATGAAGTACCCAGAGATTTAATTCGAAGTTGGCTCCATTCATATGAAATATTAGGTGAAGAAGGACTAAAAAAAAGTAAGACACATACATCATACAGTGGAAAATTTAAATTATCTGTGTTAGAATATAGACAGATAAATGGGTTATCCTTATTAGAAACAGCAAAACATTTCAAAATTAAACAGCCGTCAACAATAGCAGGCTGGCAAAGACAGTATAAAGAAAAAGGCTTTAAAGGTTTGTGCGGACAAAAATGAAGACCTAAAAAATTAGGAGATTCTAACATGGCAAAAGATAAAATAAATAAATTAACAACTACAGAAAAAGAAGAATTAATTAAACTAAGACAAGAAAACATTTACCTAAGAGCGAGGCTGGAATACGAAAAAAACTGAAAGCCTTAGTCCAAAAGAGATTGCAAAAAATAAAGAAAAGACAAAAATAATAATTGAACTAAGGCAAAAATACAAAGAAATACCTTTAAAATATTGGCTAGAAATATCTAAACTAGCCAGAAGCTCTTACTATGAATGGGAGAAGAAACTTAAAGAAGCAAACCAAAAAGAAATAAAAGACATTGAAACCGTAAGAAAAATAGTTGAAGAATCTAAAGGAAGATATGTCTATAGATAGTTTTAACATCCCCAATAGCTTAAAACATATTGGAGAATCAGCTTTCTATATTAAATAAACTCAAGGAGGTTTATCTTCCTGAATCCATTTATTGGTTTGCGGACAAGGCCTTTGATCCTTATGTAAAAATAAAAAAGAAGTCATTTTTTAATAAGATTTTTTGGTAAATTGATTTAAAATTATTTTTATTTACTGTTAGCAAATAGAACTTTCTAAAACTTGTAATAATATTAAAATAGAAAAGAGGATAATATGACAAACAAATTTAATAAAAACCCCGATGAATTTAAAGAGCTAGGACCATGTCTAGAGTATATTTATAAAAACTTTGGGAAAGAAATATTTTATTCAGGTGAACTTTCCACCTATATTAATGATCTTGCACCAAATTTGGAAGAGATTTCTATAATCAGACTCTTAGAGAGTAAAGATCTTTTAAAAAAAACTAAGCCTTTAGAATGTATGTCTATAAAAGATAGAGTTTTCTTCATTACCGACCTATTTAATAATATGTCTCTTGATTTTGATGAGGATACTTCTAACAAAGCCATTGATATTATGGTTTCAGTCTTGGCTGTTACTATATCTGAAGCTGAAAAAACTACTAAAGTAAATGATAAAAAAACAATGAATGTTGAAAGTGAGTCCGAATATGAATTTGACAAAACTACTGGAACCATAAACAAATACAAAGGCAGTAACAAAGAAATTATTATACCTGAAAAAATCGAGGGAGTCCCGGTCAAAATTATTGGCGACTTCGCTTTTAATAACATGGAAATTGATAAACTCACTTTACCTGACGGTATTGAATATATAAAGGGCTATGCTTTCGCTGGTAACAATATAGAAATTATTGATTTTCCCAAATCCCTAAAAGCAATCGATGAAATGGCATTTTCCTTTAATCAAATCAACAAGCTTAAACTGTCTGAAGGTATTGAATATATTGGAGACTGCGCTTTCGTTGAAAATAAGATAGATAGTTTTAACATCCCCAATAGCTTAAAATATATTGGAGAATCAGCTTTCTATAGTAATCAAATCAGCGAATTGATTTTGCCTGATAGTATTGAACATATTGGAGAGAATGCTTTTTCTGAAAACATGATAAAAAAATTGAGTCTGCCTAAAAATTTAAAATCTATTGAAGAAGCTGTTTTCTACGATAATCAAATCAGCGAATTAACTTTACCTGATAATATTGAAAGTATTGGAAAAGGTGCCTTTGCTAAAAACAATATAGAAAAACTGACTCTACCTAAAAACTTAAAATTAATTGAGGGCTGGGCTTTCGATAGTAGTAAGTTGAATGAATTGAACTTACCTGATAAAGTCGTATCCATTGGAGAATGCGCTTTTATTTACAACCAAATAGAGTATATAAGTCTGCCTAAAAATCTAAGGTTTATTGATAAATTTGCTTTCGAGAATAATCAAATCTACGAGTTAAACTTTCCTGATGAAATTGAGTTTATTGGAGATGGTGCTTTTATTGATAATAATATCAAAGAGGTTTTTCTTCCCGAATCCATTTATGAGCTTGGGAGCAATGCTTTTGATTCTGATGTAAAAATAAAAAAGAAATAATTTTTAATAAGATTTTCGGTAAATTGATTTAAAATTATTTTTATTTACTGTTAGCAAATAGA
>QWBY01001992.1_pt1 | contig 12039 bp, 6 predicted proteins | sample 1972471 | NCBI WGS metagenome assembly QWBY01 (sample SAMN09866722, study PRJNA288562) | Human gut metagenome isolate term6_stool, whole genome shotgun sequencing... | reverse complement strand
AGCTCCTCCTTGTGCTTGGAGATCAGGGCGGTGTAGCCGTCGGAGCAGGAAGTGAGGAGCAGGGGCAGATTTTGATCCTTAAAGCGATCGTAAATGGCGTTCATCACCGGCATAAAGCCCGCCTCCGTGTCGAAGCCGTCGTGAATTTCCACATCCACGATTTTCGATTTCCGCGTGAAACGCAGGGGCTTCACCCCGTAGGCGTAGGAATGCACGCCGTAGGCCTCGTGAAGAGAGCGGGCCACGCCGTAGGCATTGTTGTCCGTGCCTAAAACAATTGAAATAAAATCCATTATACCCTCTTTCTGCCGCAGCGGGCGATAATCACATCGCCCAAGACTTGGGTGGTGTCCACCACCTTGTCGTGGTCGATGCCGATGGTGGAAAGCTCCGTGCAGGCGAGGATCACCACGGCATCCTTCGTGTACTTGTCGATGAGCGCGTCCATGACGGGGAAGCGGGTCTTGCCCAATTCCTTTACATCGTAAATCACTCGGCTGATGGCGGCCTGCTCCTCGTCGTCGGGATAGACCACGGCCAGATCGTGGGACTTGGCGTAGCGGTCGTAGGACTTGGCGGCGCGGGTGCCTTCCGTGGCAAAGACCGCCACCTTGTCGGCGCCCATGGATTTGCAGCGGGCCAGGGTCTCGTCGATCATATTGATGATTTCCCCGTCGGCCATGGCTTCCATGGCTTCAAAAAAGTAGTGGCCCGTGTTGCAGGGAAAGGCGATGAGGGGCACCTTGAGCATATTTAAAATTTCGTAGTCGCCCTTCACGGCGTCGAGAAAATCCTTATCCTCGCCGTGGAGAATGACCTCCGTGCGGTCGGGCAAGGTGGCGTGATTTAGAATCAAAGCGTTAATGTGGTCTTGGTCTTTATGGGCGGCGGTGTGGCGGACGATGTAGTCGAAGAGAACGGAAGTGGCCAAAGGCCCCATGCCGCCGACGATGCCTAATTCGTAATTCATAGTGTCAGATCCTTTATCGTATTTTCTTTATTGTACCATAATGACCGAATGGACGGCGAGGCGCGGCGCGGGGAAAAGGCGAGAAAGGCTATATAGAAAAAATAAATAAAAAAATACTTGTATTGACATATCCGCTAATTGTTGAAAACCTTCATATATATATATATATACTAGAACGCTTTTATTTAAGTGAAAGGAGAATCAATGATGAAACGAAAGCCATTGATCTACTTGTTGTCACTGCTTATGATCCTCACTTGCTTGCCCTTGAACTTGGTTCATGCCAATTCAAAATTGGATATTTTGCAAGAAAAGAAGATCGTCGTAGGTAGAGACGGCGGAGATCTGAAACTGGACGCCTATCTCACCCGGGCGGAAGCTATGAAACTCATCGTTCACGGTTCCGATCTGGAAGGAAAGATGAAAGAAATCGACTGGGCATCTCAAAGTTTTAAGGACGTACCCAAGAGCCATTGGGCCCACGATTACATCGAATTTCTGAGAGCCGCCGGCGTGGCCGTGGGTATGCCCGACGGAAACTTCTATCCGGAAAAATCGGTGACCTATCAAGAAATGATCGCCTTTATCGTGCGCCTGGATAAAGGATTTAAAGAAGGCGCTCCCATCAAGGGAAAAGACTGGGCCAAGCCCTATCTGGAATACGCTGCGAAAAAAGGCATGCTCTCCGGCGTAGAGATCAAAGACTTTAACGCCCCGGCCCTTCGTCGAGAAATTTTCGACATCGTCTACAACGGCCTGCCCATGCTGAAAGAAAACAATCGTCTGCGGGATAAAGTTGCAGGCAAGGATAACAGCACCTGGCTTCCCTCTGACTCGGGCAATAGCGGCAGGTCGAATACCGGCAATTCCAACGGCGGAAGCACGCCCACGCCGGATCCGAAGCCGAATCCCGATCCGAAACCGAATCCGGACCCGAAACCCGATCCGAAACCCGATCCGAATCCCGGCAAAAACGACACGCCTGAAATGAAAGATGCCCGCCGCATTCTGGGCGAATTCATCGCCAAGGCCAAGAGCCTTCTCGCAGGCCTGACCCCCAGCGACGAAACGGATCCCAAGAAGATCGAAGAAGGGGAAGTCGTCGCCAAGCAGGCGGACATCGACGCATTGAAGGCACAAATTAAGGCCGCCGAAGCGGAATTTAACAATTCCAAGGCCACACTGGAGTCTCTGGAAAAGGAAAAAGCCGATCTGGAACAAGCCACCATTGACTTTAAAACCGTGGAAGGCGAAAAGCCAGTCACCGTCGATCCCTATGTGAAGGAAGATTTCGTCATCGAAGGCAATGCCATTAAAGGCTTGACGGAACAAGGCAAGGCCAAGCTTGAAAAGAACAAAAACAACCTGGTCATTCCCGCCATTGCCGGCGTGGATGAAATCGCGGACAACGCCTTTGCCAATCAGCCGATCAAAGTGTTGACCATCGACGGCTCCATTAAGACCGTCGGCGTCAACGCCTTCCTCAAATGCGGCATCGCCAAATTAAATTTGAAGGACGGCATCGAACACGTCAAGGCCCGCGCATTTTCCAAGAATAATATCAAAACTCTGTCCGTTCCCGGCACCCTGAATCATATTGAGCCCAACGGCTTTAGCGATAGCAATATCGTGAACCTAACCTTTGAAGAAGGCGTGACCTATATCGGCGATTCCGCCTTTTCATCTGACGCTCTTACTACGATAAAATTTCCCTCCACGTTGAAGGAAATCGACCTGGGCGCCTTTAAGTCGAACTTGGTACAAACGGTTAATTTCCCCGACGGGCTGGAAACCATTGCGCCGAAGATTTTCTGCCGCAACAAGATTACGGAAGTCACCGTGCCCAATTCCCTGAAGGTATTCTGCGGCAATTCCTTCCGCTTCAACCCGGGCTTTGAAGGGGACAATATCTTCAAGATTTATCTGAAGGATCCCGTGGAAATCACGTCCCTTGACGGAAAGACCGTGGAAGAAAAATTAAGCGAAGTCGTTCAATTACGTCCCTATATCTTTAAGGGTCATATTAAAGATGAAAAGACGGCCCTGGGCATCGACAGCTGGGAACTGATCGATCGCCAAAGCGATGTATCTACCTATAGCGCAAAATTCGAACAGATTTCTGACCAAAAGCTGAACGATCTCTTAGGTCCCAATAAAAAAGACGGAACATCCAACGAAACCGTACAGGAAAATCTGAAGAAGATTCGTCTCATCGTCAAGGTAAAAATTTCCAAGGACACACTGGGAGTTTGGGATGAAGACGACTTTACCGTGGACGGCAATAAAATTACCGGCTTCAGCGAAAAGGGCAAGGAACGGGTCGCTACGGATAAAAATCTGGTGATCCCCGCTATAGACGGCGTCGATACCATCGCCAAAACCGCATTTAAAAACCCTGCCAGAGCCCCGAAGTATGATTTAACATCGGTGGAAATTCCCAAAAACATCAAAACCATCGAAATGGCGGCCTTCGGTGCCAATCCCATCGAAAAAGTGCGCTTCAACGAAGGCCTGGAAACCATCGGCAACGCAGCCTTTATGGCTCACCATATGAAAGAACTTCAATTGCCCGATTCCCTGAAGTCCGTCGGCGATATGGCCTTTATGGCGGATAGGAAGATGCCCACATTGGAAAGCCTCACCCTAGGCAAAAACCTTGAATCCATCGGGCGCAATGCCTTTATGAATGGCAAGCTCAAAGAACTCGTATGCAATGAAAACCTGAAGACAATCGACGTCAATGCTTTTTCGGGCAATGATCTGACATCGGTGAAATTTAATAAGGCGTTGGAAAATATTTTCTGCTCCGCCTTTGGAAACAATAAATTAAGCGAAGTCCATTTGCCCTTCGGTCTGAAGAAGATCTGTGAAGGTGCCTTTAGCGGCAACAGCGGCATCGAAGTCGTCCTCGGCAACCGCATGGGCGCCAAGGGTATGACGCCGGATGAAGTTAAAGCATTGTTGAATGAAAAAATCACGACTCAAGTCGGTTATGGAAAAGGTGGCGCCGGCTTGGCCAAGGCGGTGGATTGGGAAATCACTGGCGATACGGCGAAACCTGTATTTGATCCGAGCATTGCGTCGCAAATCCCAACCACACCCTTTGTTGTTAAGCTGGATGCCCTCATCGATAGCGGCACCGACCAAGACATCGACGACGACTATACCGGCGTGCCCTGGACGGCGGAAGACTTTGTCGTCACCGACGGCACCCTCACCGGCATCGCCGACAGCGCAAAAGATAAGCTCGCCACCAGCAACAGAGTGACCATTCCGGCACATGATGCGGCAGGCAATCCCATTACAAAGATCGGACCGAATCTATTCGGTAGAAATGCGGATGATCCGGACAATACCAAGATCAAAGAACTGGTCATCGAAGACGGCATCGAAGAAATCGGAGGAGCCGCCTTTAGAAACAATCTCATCGATGAAGTGATCATTCCCGACAGCGTGAAGACCATCGGCGGCGGCGCTTTTTCGAACTGCGATCAATTAAAGAAAGTCACCTTATCGAAGAATCTCACCGAAATCGCACCTTCCGTCTTTTACGGTTGCCCCATTCAGGAATTGACCATTCCCGACGGCGTGACCACCATCGGTATGCGTGCCTTCCAAAATACGGACATTCGAAGCCTGACCATTCCCGCTTCGGTGACTGAGATTAAGTCGAACGCTTTTACGAACAATAAAAACCTCCAAGACCTGGTGATCCCGGGCACGGTCAAAAAAATCGGCAAGAGTGCCTTCTCTTACTGCGGCCTGATCAATCTGACCTTGGAAGAAGGCATCGAAACCATCGGTAAAGAAGCTTTCCGCTACAACAATATTAAGAAAGTCACCGTTCCCGCATCGGTCACGAATTTAGACGATTCCGTTTTTAAAGATAATATCGGCATCAAAATCACTAAAAACTAAGAGACTTCTTATGGGAAAAGATGAAAGCCACCTCGCGGTGGCTTTTTTCTTTCTTCTATTCTCTTGTATCATCGGGATCGCACCATCAAGTGCCGCAAAAGGTTTTGTAGCCGGGAATGGCCGGGGCGTTTCTCAGGGCCATTTGTTCCGGCGAGTGGGCGTAGGGATCTTCCAAAAGCTTCATAAAGTGGAGCAGGAAGCTTTTGTCCCCGAGCTCCGCCTCCTGTATGGCCCGCTCCACCAGGTAATTGCGGGGGAATATGGCGGGATTGTTTGCGCGGCGAATGGCATCGCCTTCGTCGCCCGTGGCCGAAATAATTTTTTCGTAAAGGGCGGCGAAGTTATCGGACCAATCATCCCGCTTGTCGCCGTGGGTGAGGCGCAGGAAGGATTCGTTGTAATCGAGCTTCTCCTCTAAAAGCAGATTGAGCCATTGATTGATCAGCTCGCAGACGGCATCATTCGCATCCTTAAAGCCCAGGCGACGGGCTAAGAGGCGGAAGTAGGACGTGCGAAAGGCGTCGGCATAGATGTTCAATGCGGCGTTTATTTTTTCCTCCCGGGCCTTTTCGTCGCCGAGGACGCCGCCCAGGGCCTCGCCCAATTTCGCGAGATTGTAGGTGCCGATCTGCGCCTGATTTTCGAAGCGGTAGCGGCCCAATTGGTCGATGGAGCTGAACACGGTCTTGGGATTGAAAGTATCCAAAAAGGCACAGGGGCCGTAGTCGATGGTTTCGCCTGATATGGTCATATTGTCCGTGTTCATGACGCCGTGGACGAAGCCCAGGGCCATCCAGCGGGCGATGAGCTCCCCTTGCCGTGCCGCCACACGGGCGAGCCAGCGACCGGCGCGGTCGTCGGCGCCGAGAAGATCCGGGTCGTGGCGGCTGATGGCGTAGTCCAAAAGCACGTTTATATCGCCGCCGGATGCGGCCAGCCACTCAAAGGTGCCCACGCGCAAATGGCTTTTGGCCACGCGGATTAAGACGGCGCCTTCTTCCCTTTGGTTGCGAAAAACGGTCTGCCCCGTAGTCACCACGGCCAGAGCCCGGGTCGTGGGCACGCCTAAATGGGCCATGGCCTCGCTTAAAATATACTCGCGAATCATGGGCCCCAGGGCCGCACGCCCGTCGCCCATGCGGGAAAAGGGCGTCCGCCCCGCCCCCTTCAGCTGAATGTCCATCCGTTCCCCGGCGGGCGTAATCTGCTCGCCGAGAAGAATGGCCCGCCCGTCGCCTAAAATGGCCGGGTAGCCGAACTGATGGCCCATGTAAGCCATGGCAATGGACGACGCCCCCTCGGGAAGGGCGTTGCCGCTTAAATAAGCCAGGCCTTCCTCGGAGAAAAGAGTTTCATCGTCGATCCCTAAATCCCTTGCCAGCGTTTTATTCGTTATAAAAAAAGAAGGCTGCGCTACCGGCGTGGGATCCACCTTGCGGAAAAAAGCGCCGGGCAGCCTTTCGTAAGAATTGTCAAAATTAAACATAGTATCACCAATATCTATATACCCAAAGGCGGGGGATTTACAGGGTTGTGGTATAATGCCATAGACAGAAAAGGAGGCATTATGGCGAAGAAATATGTAGAAGGCGAGATTACCGAGCGGCATTTCCCCAACAAATCCGTGGTGGAAACGGAAGACGGCGTGCGGGTCGTGGTGAAAGGCGGCTTGCCCGGGCAAAAGGTGGGCGTGCGCATTACGAGAAATCGCAAGAACAATAAAAAGGGAAAGATTGTGGAGCTTTTGGCCTCATCTCCCATGGAAGAGGCAGCGGATTGTCCCCACGCGGCCATTTGCGGCGGCTGCACCTACCAGAGCCTGAGCTACGAAAAGGAATCGGCCCTGAAAAAAGCCATGATCGACGATCTCTACGGCAGGGACGTGCCCTACACCCCGGCGCCGAGGGAGTATCACTACCGCAACAAAATGGAATACACTTTCGGCGATGCGGAAAAGGGCGGCCCCCTCACCCTGGGCCTGCACCACAAAAAGGGCTTTTACGACATCGTCTCCACCACGGGCTGCCTCCTGGTGCCGGAAGACATGGAGGCCATTCGCGCCGCCGTGGAGGGCTACTTCCGCGAGCTGAACACGCCCTTTTACCACCGCATGAAGCACGAGGGCACCCTGCGCTTTCTCGTCGTGCGTCACGCCCGGGCCACGGACAGCTACTTGGTGAACCTGGTGACCTCGTCAGATGAAGTGGACGAGGCGGCCTTTGTGGATTTTTTGCGTTCCCTGAAGCTAAAGGGCAATGTGGCGAGCATTTACCGCACCGTTACCGACGACTGGGCCGACGCCATTAAGCCCGAGGAGGTGCGCCACCTCTACGGCGACGAGATCATCGGCGAAAATCTTTTGGACCTCCACTTCGACATCGGGCCCTTTTCCTTCTTTCAGCCCAATCCCGATACGGCCACGCTGATCTACGAAAAGGCCCGGGCCTTGGCGGCGGAAGAAAAAGGCGTCGTCTTCGATCTCTATTCCGGCACGGGCACCATCGGCCAGGTGCTGGCCAAGGCGGCGAAGAAAGTGGTGGGCATCGAAATCGTGGAATCCGCCGTGGAAGATGCCAATCGCTCCGCCGAGCGAAACGGTATCGACAACGCCCGCTTCATCGCCGGCGACGTGCTGGAGATGATCGACACCGTGGAGGAAACCTGCGACCTCCTCGTCGTGGACCCGCCTCGCGACGGTATCCACCCGAAAGCCATCGACAAGCTCGCCGCTCTTCATGCTAAACGCATCCTCTACATCAGTTGCAACCCCGTGACCCAAGTCCGCGATATCGAAATCTTGGAGGCGAAGGGGTATAAAGTGGAACACCTTGAGGCTGTGGACCAATTCCCGAGAACGGCACATGTGGAGACTATAGCGTTGATACAAAAGATGTAAACTTAGAAATCCTGCATTTTAAGCAGTTTTATAAGCATTTTGTATTTGAAAAAGATGAAGAAGGATATGTCAAAAAGACTCAAAAAAACTACATGGATGTAAGAGTAGTTTTGAGACTAGTATGAGGAAACACAAAAAATATAATTAACCCATTTTGTATTTTCTACAAGAGTGGCTTAAAAGGCTGCTCTTTTTTTCTAGGAAGTGAGTATATATAAATTTTAAATATTACGAATAATACAAAATCTGATTTCCGAAAAGCAGAAGTCCAGACTTCCGAAAATCGGAATTCAAGAACTCCGAATAACAGATTTCTAGAAATCCGAAAATCGGAGGGTAACTATAATAATATTAGTAATATTGAGTTAAGAAAGAATGATTTTAAAAAGGGAAAAATATTAGAGATTAGTTTCATTAGGTTGAGAATGATTATGTAATGGAATTTAAAAAGGTAGTAAGGATTCGTTACATCCTTTTCAATATAATAAAATATCCATAAGTCAACTTTACATATTCGCTTTTATAACATATAATAAAAGCGTAAACGAGAGGAGGCGGACTATGAATACACTTAAAGAATATATACAGGAAAATTTAATAATCACCAATAAAGAAGCAGAAGAACTTGGTTATACTAGGCATAATTTATCAGAATTAACAAAGAGCGGACAATTAGAAAGATTGAGACCAGGACTATATCAACTAAAAGGTAAAGTAATAGACGATTTTGTTTTAATATCATCAAATAGTAATCGAATTATATTTTCCCATCAAACAGCCCTATACCTCCACGACCTATCTGACAGGACACCAAATGTATTTCATATATCTGTACCCCAAGGCTACAATGCAAGCCATATAAAAAAAAGATATGAGGATCTACAAGTTCACTATGTAAAAAAAGACTTATATGAACTAGGAAAGACAGAAATAAAATCACCACAAGGCAACATTATTCCAGTTTATGATATAGATAGAACAATTTGCGATATCATAATCGACAGAGAAAAAATAGATAAACAGATTTTCATAGAAGCTTTAAAAAGATACTTTAAATCACCAAATAAAACTCTAAGGCGACTCATAAAATACAGTAGACTATTTAAAATAGAAGATGAAATTAGGAAATATATGGAGGTATTATCGTGATTAATATTGAGAGTATAAAGGGCAAGATAAGAAGTCTGGCAGAGAAGAAAAATCTAAAGTCGCAAGAAGTTCTACAAATATATTTTTTTGAAAGATTTTTAGAAAGACTATCTAAATCACAATACAAAAATAATTTTGTAATAAAGGGAGGATTCTTAATATCTTCCTTAATTGGAATTGAAAATAGAACAACTATGGACATGGACACAACCATAAAAGGCATAGCCCTAAAAGAAGAGAAAATAAAAGACATTGTAGAAGAAATTATAAATATCAATGTAGATGATGGAATAAAATTTGAAATAAAAGGCATCAGTTATATAAGAGAAGAAGACGAGTACGAAAACTTTAGAATTTCATTAATAGCAAATGTTGGTAAGACCAAAAACCCTATGAAACTAGACCTAACAACAGGAGATGCAATAACACCAAAAGAAATAGAATACACCTATCCATGTATCTTTAGCAAAGAAGATATAAAAATAATGGCATATCCATTAGAAACAATTCTAGCAGAAAAATACGAAACCATAATCAGAAGAAATATCACAACCACACGAATGAGAGACTTTTATGACCTATACACCCTCTACAAACTAAAGAAAGATGAGATAGATTATAAAATTTTAAAAGAAGCAATAGAAAGAACCTCAAACAAAAGAGGAAGACAGGAGATAATGAATGACTATGAAGAAATAATCGAGGACATAAAAGATGATCCATACCTAAGATCCTTGTGGGAAGTATATCTCAGTGAAAATAAGTATATTGGAGATTTGACCTTTGATAAGGTTGTTGGTGTAGTGAGAATTATTTCAAATAGAATTAATTAGATGTAATATTCCAGACACTGTTTGGAAATTATAGACAAGAAAATATTAAGTATGAGAAGTAGATTAATCTACTTCTTTTTAAAAACTTAAATGCATTTTAATGAGAACGTTTTTATATTAAACCGACATTTAATGGTATAATATAATAAATATTAATTTTCAATGTAGGGTATATAGAGAATTTTTAGTTATAAAAGATTATTCAAAAACTAATAGAATTAATATTACAAAAAGAACTTGATGAAAATAGCAAAATTTGTAAAAGTTATATTTTATAAAATCAAGAATGGGCAAAATGTGACTACGGATGTTTTGCTTAGGATTTGCAATGCTTTGGATTGTGATATTAAAGATATTATGGAGTGCGTAATTATTGAAGATGTAAGGAGAATGGGAGTCTAAGTTTACAGTCATAGATATATTTGTAGCAATAAATGAATGAGGCGGAAAATGGAAGATAAAAAGTTAAAGTTTATTGACCTTTTTGCTGGCTAGGAGGTAAACACATGTGGAAAGATAGTGAAACGGAACTTGATTTTCTGGATTATGATTATTTAATACAAACGGTTCAAAGTATTATTACAGATGATACTCTTTTGCCTGCCAGTATTGGAGTATATGGCGATTGGGGAAGTGGAAAGTCAAGTCTGATGTATATGTGTAAAGAATGTTTGATTAAAGAAGATGATAAAATAAAGTGCTTGGTATTTAATGGTTGGTTATTTGAAAATTACGAAGATGCAAAAACGGCGATATTAGGCACTATTCTTGATGAGATAAGCAAAGAAAAAAACTTAACTGACGAGGCTAAAGGTATTATTAAAGGTCTATATAAAAGTGTTGATAAGTTTAAATTGGTAAAGGGTGTATTAAAGTATGGGACTGATTTTCTAGTGACAGGGGGAATTGGTTCTTTACTTGGTATTACAATAAACCAAGCTTTAAAAAGCACTCAAGAAAAAATAGAAGTTACCAATTTAGAAAAAATTCGATCTAATATTGAAAATGAATTAAACAATAAAGAATTACGTGAAGATATTAAAAAGTTTCAAAAAGAATTTGCGTCTTTATTGGAAAAAACGAAAATCAGCCGTTTAGTTGTTTTTATAGATGAATTGGATAGATGTAGACCAGATACTATTTTAGAAACGCTTGAAGCGATAAAGTTATTTCTTTTTGAGGGAAAAGTCGCTTTTGTTATAGGCGCTGACGAGCGTCATATTTCGTATGCAGTTAAAAGTAAATTTAAAGATATTGAAGGTATTCAGATTGATATTGGAAAAGAATATCTTGAAAAATTGATACAGTATCCCATCCGCATTCCACAATTAAATGCAGAGGAGGTAGAAATTTACATTGCTTGCTTGCTTTTGCAATCAGAATTACCAGAAGACGATTTTCAAAAGGCTCTATCATGGATAGTTGAGAAGAAAAAAGAGGATTTCGAGAGGTTTAAGATTGAATCAGTTATAACTTTATTTTCTGATAAAGAAGATGGTTACTCAAATATTGTAGAATCACTTTCTATTGCAAATCAATTAGCATTTGTTTTATCTAATGGATTGCATGGAAACCCTCGTCAGTGTAAACGATTCTTGAATTCCATGTATATGAGATTGCAAATGGCTTCTTACAAGAATAAGCAGCTGGATAGAAAAATTCTTGCAAAGATAATGATGTTGGAATATATAAAACCTAGAATTTTTAATAAAATAGCTGAGATGGCAGCAGATAATAGTTTAAGTAAGGAATTAGAATTGTTTGAGAATGGTACTCCTGAAAAAACCGATAAGTTGAAAATTTGGAAGGAAGATAATTGGTTTTTAAATTGGTGTAAAATAAATCCAAAATTATCTGAGGAAAATCTTAATACGTATTTTTACTTTACGAGAACTTCATTGGATGAAAAAATTAGTCGTATATCATCTTTTCTTTCGCCAGCAGCACAAGAAATATTGGAACAACTACTTTCAAAATCAGATGTTAAAATTCAACAAGCTATTAAATCTGTTGCAAATATATCAGACTCTGATGCGGCTGCAATTCTTGAAGCCATGTATTCTTCCATGATAGCTGAAACAACAATATCCAAAGAACTGATGAAATCATTTTTGCTATTTGCGCAGCAAAGAACAGAACTAACCAATGATACTCTTAGTTATTTACAATCGTTTAGTGGATCGCAAATTAATCTCGGTTGTATAAGTTATATAGCTGATTATGCAGATAAAATGAGTAAGAAAGTAGAAATTTTAGAGATAGCATCTCAATGG
>QWBY01001991.1_pt1 | contig 12040 bp, 9 predicted proteins | sample 1972471 | NCBI WGS metagenome assembly QWBY01 (sample SAMN09866722, study PRJNA288562) | Human gut metagenome isolate term6_stool, whole genome shotgun sequencing... | reverse complement strand
TGAGACGGATTGGATATGACACTACTCTCAAACTGCGTGTAGTTATTGTCATTTTTCCATTTAGTTTGAGACGGATTGGATATGACACTACTCTCAAACGGTCAGCGGCCGCACTCGTTTATCGTTGCAGTTTGAGACGGATTGGATATGACACTACTCTCAAACTAGCAACGTACATCACCCATGAAAAAATACGTTTGAGACGGATTGGATATGACACTACTCTCAAACTGGATATGGGAACGGGTAAGACCTTAACGGGTTTGAGACGGATTGGATATGACACTACTCTCAAACTCTCCGGATGAAGAAGAAAGGCTGGGTCGAGTTTGAGACGGATTGGATATGACACTACTCTCAAACCACTAACATCGTATCACAACTTTAAGTCTCGTTTGAGACGGATTGGATATGACACTACTCTCAAACCGCTTGGCGATCATGTCCCACATATCGCCCGTTTGAGACGGATTGGATATGACACTACTCTCAAACTTAGTAACTGATAGTCTCTCTATATCTATAGTTTGAGACGGATTGGATATGACACTACTCTCAAACAGCGACATGTGAGTATGCAGCAGACGTTTCGTTTGAGACGGATTGGATATGACACTACTCTCAAACGGTTAAGACGCGCACCATTACTCTTAAAAAGTTTGAGACGGATTGGATATGACACTACTCTCAAACATGGTTGATCCTCCCTAAATCCGCTAATTAGTTTGAGACGGATTGGATATGACACTACTCTCAAACTTATTTTGTGATTGTTTTCGTGGTCAAAAGTTTGAGACGGATTGGATATGACACTACTCTCAAACAAGAATTCGCTACGTACGTAGACGTTGACGGTTTGAGACGGATTGGATATAACACTACTCTCAAACTACACCGACGATCACCTCTCTCTCCGCGTCGTTTGAGACGGATTGGATATGACACTACTCTCAAACTTCGTGTACAAGCGTGGAGAGGATTGCGTTGTTTGAGACGGATTGGATATGACACTACTCTCAAACATAAAACCGGCTTATGTTTAACGACGCGGAGTTTGAGACGGATTGGATATGACACTACTCTCAAACGCGTGTACAAGCTTGGGTTCGAGTGCGTTTGTTTGAGACGGATTGGATATGACACTACTCTCAAGCGCGCTTTTTGCTTACTTTGCTTTTCACCGAGTTTGAGACGGATTGGATATGACACTACTCTCAAACATGGGGCGAATTCTATGGTTAAAGAGATAAGTTTGAGACGGATTGGATATGACACTACTCTCAAACCAATGTTCTGTTTAATTTATACCATTAGCTGATTTCACACAAATCCTGATCCACTATATATAGTTTTTCGTATTTTGTGACGATAGGCGGCACGCTCCTTTCCAAAAATAAAACAGATAGTTCCTGTTCGCTAGTTTCTTTTAAAAACACCTCCGCTTCTGTATCGGTAAATATGTTTCTTACATTATACATAACCACGCATTGCGCTCCTGCCAAGCGGTGCAATGCGCGGATGTATTCATAAAGTCGCTCAGGCACAGAGTCTTTTGTTAATGCCAGTTGCAATTGGCCCAGTTTGAAGATCTCTGTCATGCTAATGGAGTCTGCCATCGTGAGCGGATATGCGGATTGCATGTTTACATGCTGTAAAAATTGAAATATCTTTGATTCCACTTCTTTGTAACATTCGAAGTCCAACGTCTGTACTTCTTTTTCAAGAAATTTATACAAGGCGGTGCGCATTTTATGATCATTTTCGCACAGCTGAAACGGATTATGAATGATTGAGAGGCATTTTCCGATAGACTTTTCTTCATAATTTTCGGTTAAAAGGAATCTTCCTGCTTCACCTTCACTTTGGGCGATCAATTCCGCTACCAATGTGCGATACAAAAGCGGATGCTCCAAGACGACGAGATTATTACGGGCAAGGTCAATCGGCGCATCAAAAACGGGGTGGCTTAAGATCATAGGATGACCACCTTTTCATCAGTGTCAATCACGTTGCTGTTATACTCCCCTACCAACGTTTCCATGTTTTCAAATTGTTTTTCCGTCACGCGTAATATTTGTACCAATCCGTTCGCCGGCTTTTCATGCCGCAGGCGATTGGTAATTTGCTCGGAAATGGTTGTTGTTAACGCAATTTTCGTATAGACCGACTCCTGCAACATAATAAATCCCATCTCCAGCAATATCATGCGAAACCGCCTGTATTCCCGTAAATCCAGTGACGTTTCCGTCGGTAGGTCAAAGAGTACCAGAATACGCATAAATCTATAACTCATGGTTGAAAAAATGCACTTGCGAAATGTCATTATGATTCAACGCCTGAAACACCGAATTCACGTACATGCGAATAGCGTTAGGCACGCTTTGCTTTTGCCCGCGAAAGGTTACTTCCTGCGTCACGAGACGTTGCATCATATGTTTTTCCTCCACGGCAAATTGTTCCCATTCTTTTTCTCTGACAAATGCGTCTACAACCGGTCGCCACGGCTCCATAAGATCAGATGACAAATTGAAATGATTATGCTGACTGTCATGAAAAATCCCCAATTCGGTAAGATAACCGGCAATTTTGATTTCACGGGAAAAAATGGAAATAATAATTTGGTAACCGTAATTCAATGCGACATTTTGCGCCGTCTCGGCCGCGCGCGTGAACCCTTTTCCAAAAAGCATCGGAAAATATTCTTTGGCCGCGAGACCTTCCCGATGCGTGGCGTCGCCGATTTCGACTTGCGTCTCATACCGTGCCAGCCTTTCCACTGCATCGGTCGCATCCGAACAAAAATATTCTAATGTTTTCCGTTGGTTCATAATCTTTTGCCGGACAATCTGCTGCCATAAAAGTTTCTTTGTTGGCTCCTGCCAACCCATTTGCATCTGTATTTTGCGAGAGCAGTCATGGCATCCGTAGTAAGGTAGGATTTCCCCTTGCGGATCATGATGCTCATCGCAAATGATAATCCTGATTTCTTGCGCTAAAAGAGCGCTGATGAGTGCGCCGGTAATCGACACCTGCGGCGTTTCGATTACCAGTGCTCCCAATTCCGTCAAGCTTATTTTTTGCACATGGTCGATGCTGCGAACAACCAAGTAGTTCAAGCGCAATTCGAGTTTGGCCGGTTTCGTGATGACAACTGTGCGCCAGCTCATGGCTGATTCAAAACAGTGCGATTCGTAAAGAGGCCGGTGGGCGATTCATTAATCAAGATGACGGAATGATCCGTAATGTCCTTGCTTATCCTAATAACGCCAGTACTAATACTGCCGCCAATCAAGCGAAGATCCACTCCCCTCGTATTGCTGCTAAACGAAATCACTTGAAGTAAGAGATGAGCCTTTTCTTCTGTGTTGAATCTCAAAAACTTTTCTAGCAAAATTTGGTTCAAATATGCTTCCTGCGCCTCCGAATCCAGTTCGCTTAATTTCGTCTTCTCATCTTCTGATAGCTCAATTTTTCTGCCTTTTATTACTGCGTTCAGAGTCCCTAAGCGATTGCGAAACTTACCCGTAACGATTTGTTCCACCACGGATTTCCACAGCGTAGCCCACTCTTCATCGGTTATTTCTATTCGGCTCGTCACTTTGTTATCAATATCATCGGAAATTTTAGTAACTTTTTTTAATATTTTTAGCTCTTGATTGGCAAGAAATAGGGATTGCGCATCCGCCATTGTAATCCTATCACCCGATCGTGCTTTTAATAGGAATGGATATCCATCGAATAAAATTTTACTGCCGAATTTTATGTTTTTAAATAGTACTTTCGGTTTTTGTAACTCCAAAACATTTTCACAATATTTTACGTAATCCTCTTCACTCTTTAACTTATTTTTGTAAACCAGCAAAGCCGGTTCGATGGTAACTCGTCTCTTACCTTTTACCTCATGTTGAACCACCATAAATGACATGCCGGATGGTTTGACATAATATCCATATTTGGAGGTATCTTGTAAGCGTTCATCAGAACCTTTCAGCGGCAGCACAAGCATGTTTTTTGTCGTCCCCTTCTTTTGAATGGTTGCGTCAAAAAATTGGCCGCGTTGTTCCACCGGCATACGTACAACATTTACCGTATCCCGCTCGAGGGTTGCTTTAACGCGCGCTAAATCTTCTTTGGCGTTCCAAATAATGCGATCGCCGACTTTAACGTCCTTGTCGAACAATCGATAAAGATTGTACTTGATGCTTCCCTTTCCTTTTTGACTTTGAATAAAACGGAACGGGCTTTTAGTGAATTTTTCGTAGTAGACATTCCCCACGACAATATTCAAATACGCGTCATGAGCATGATGGCAATCATTCAAGGCGCGCACTTTCGGCAAATCATAGTCATGACGGAAGTCGCTTACAGTCCGCGCTTTCACGTAAACGATCGTGACATTCGGATAGATTTTTTTCCAAAATATCTGCCGTGGCTTTGACCATTTGGCTGGTTTCCACCAATTGCCGACTGATAAATCCGGCCAATTCGTCGGCGGTGAGTTTTGTAGTACGAATGAGCCGTGAAAATTTCTTTTCACTGATCAGCTTTTTCTCTTTCAGCCCCTTCCAATATCCGTACCGTTTTTTGCGAATTTCATCCGATAAAGGATAATCATTACTCTTCTTTGAGTTCTCCACTTTTTTGACCAGCACCATATTGTCAAGGCTGTCGTCTTTCGTAAGAGAACGCGGGTAGATATGATCGATATCATAGATGTTGCTGTTGGTATCACGCAATAAGGAAGAAAGATCGATAGGCTTTCCCGTATACATGCAACGTCCCATCTGCGTGAAGTAAAGATACAACTTTTTTTGGCGCAAATCTTCATCTTTTTTGCTTTCCAGTTGCTTTATGAGCGTGGATACATGTTCTTTATCATATTCCGCAATGTCGTTTCCGATCGCTTTATATGTATTTAACAGTTGCGTACGGCGAGACAATTTGCGTTCCTTTATCGCGTCCGGTTGCCGCGTCATTTCGACAAAAATACGTTTCGGATCCGCTTTGCGAATTTTGCGGATCTCTTCGACTAAAGTAATCGCCTGCCAAACGGAACGTTTTACCGCCGGAGACAGATAAGTATCTTTCATGACTTCGTCATACGTGATTTTTGTGATCTGCCCGGTACCCTGGTTTTGCTTTTTTACCTCTTCCGCAAACGTAAAACGGGAGCTCAATAGTTGCATAATGTTTTCGTTCGTTTTCCACAAAGCGTCCATAATCCCCGAGTATACCTCGCCGGATTCGATATCAACGCCCGGCACATCGGTAAGAAACTCTTGCGAAAAACGAGACCAACCGTTGAAGTTAAGTCGCGTGATTTTCTTTAATTGCTCTTCGCTGAGCTGATCGCCATATTCTTTTTCGATCTTATGTTTCCACATGGCAATATCATCGCCCATCAGGCATTTCCAGCGAATAATATCTTCTACCATGGAGCGTTGCGGCTCAAATTCGATTTTGTCTCTGAAAATCGCGTGGAACTTATGGTACGTTTGGAGGTTATTGGTAAATTTATGCGCGGCTTCATCGACACCGCTTAAAATGATTTCGTCGGTATCTTCCCCTTGCGCTTTGAGAAAAGTTTTGAGTTGTTTGAATGTGACGTTGACTTGTTTCTTGAACAGTTTTTCGTAAATTTTCTGTTTCAGAGCGACCGAAATCGGTTCGCCGTTGACTTTTAAGTTATTTAATTCGTTAAGGACTTTGTACCTGCTGTACAGAAGCGATTGTTTGGGAATGACGTCCTTGCCAATCAAGTAGGTGCATTTATTGGTCATGTTGCGGATAAATTTTTCCGCCGAAGCTTCCTTGTCTACTTTTTCGTCAAAGTTCCAAGGCGTAATTCTCCCCGACGCTTTGCGCACCATCCAGGCGTGGCCGCCTTGATCGACATGATGATACGTGTTGAGCGGTCCGACATAGTACTCAATTCGGAACATCATAATCTTGACGATTTTTTGCGCTGCAGTATAGCCGCTACTATCTTTCTCCTGTAAGAACGGAAAATTCTTCGCGGCGTTGGCGAGGATTTTTTCCAATTCGATTTTGTGGATTTGATGCGGCAACACGCTGTTCGCTTTCGTACGTAATTTGGGCAGAGCTTCGCTTTTCTGCAAGCGCTCGACGATATATTGATAACTCTCTCTATCGCTTTCGTTCGGAGTAATGCTCAAGAGAATATCTGCAAAATATTTATTTATGTCTTCTTGCGTTACCGACGGATTGTCAATGACCGGTTGTTTATTGTCATAGTTGGTGCTGCCGACATAGTTTGCGTAGTTACCCTTGACGTTTTCATGACGGAAAGCGTCCGCATACTGCGAATGGGCATATTTCTTGATGAGGCTTTTCAGAATGCGTAAATCTTTTTTGTGCGCCTCATAAAGTGCAACCTGCGACTCCGAAATATACGCATAGTCGCCCAAAATTTTCGTCAAAACAGTCCAATCATAGACCGCTTTCAACGCGTTAAGCACATGGATATTTTCTTTGATTACGCTCGCAATCTCGTCTTTATCCTCGTCGTAGTCCGCCTTTTCAAAGTCGACTGCCTTTTTCGTGCCCTCATCATATTCTTCCACGCCAAATATATCTTTCAACTTGGTTTTCCCGCCAATAATCGCGTTGAAGGCGTATTCCAAACGTTTATCTTCATGCGGGCAAAGTTCTTTCAGATGTTTTTTCTTATCCCGCTTGTTCAATTTTTCGTTCAACAAGATCGCGGCAAATTGATCTTGTACATCCACCGGCAATTCAAAGTCCGAATTGATCGATTTCAAATGTTCGGAAAGTTGCGTATAGACCATTTGAAAACTGCGAATACTTTCCATATCTGTGCTGGCGAACAGGAAATGTCCGCGATTTTTAACGATATGATGAATGGCTAAGTACAATAACCGCGGATCGGTAATGTGATTCGGCTTAAGCAGCGCCGCGCGCAGATGGTAAATCGTGGGATACCGGTCGAAGTATTCCACGTCGGTAAAATCCGCATCATTAAAAAGGGCGAAGCGGCCATCCGTCTTCTTGTCTTCCGGGTAAAATTTACTTTCGTTCAGACGCACAAAAAATTCAAAATCCTTTTGAGCGATGATCGGCGCGAAAACATCCTGCAAAAATTCGATGCGTTGTCGCACGCGATCATACCGACGCCGCGACGTTCTAAAGGTGCGCGTCTCAGCAGCTGTTTTCGCTTCCTCAAAAAGGCGTGAAGTCCACATGTCTTTTTTATTGAACCGTAGCAAACGCCCCTTGGTGTCGGTAGCTGCACAACCGACGGAATTGGTTCCCATGTCCAAACCGATATAGTAATCGTTGTTTTTCTTCATCGCGAAAGTCCTCCTCATAGCCGCAAGCGGATTAAAAGAATAAACATTTGCTACTGCCTTTTTATATCATTACTGTAACATTGCTCGTGCCAGCCCGCTATGTTATCAATAGCGCTCCGCTTTGATCTGTTACTCCATTAAATTAAATATAGCATACGAAATCATTAGATTCCATATGCAAAAAGCGTCGTAATGCATTATGTACCAAAATAATCGCATTAATTTTTATTGATGATTTTTGAATAAAATAAACTTGACACGCTGATTTTTAAGCGCTAGTATATAGGCAGGATATGGCATTACGAGTTCAAATAAAGATTTATCCACATCGCCCTTCGGGGCTCTACCTATGTAGACTAAAAGCACTCTTCGGAGTGTTTTTTTAGTGGCTGCATTTTATTTTTCATATCTTAATGCGCTTTATTATGGTTACCAATTTATTTTGTTAAATAAAAAAGACGATGCGTTCGCATCGTCTTTTTTGTCTTCCTTTCGGAAGCGGCAGCACCGCCAACATCTCCGGTCCAGCCAGGTATAGATTCAGCCGTGCCTCATGCCGTGCTCGATTTCCACCTTCTCATATGACCAACGCAATTCGCATAAAAAATGTTTTTGCTATGATTGATCTTTCGATCGTTATTGCTCCGCAAAAAGCGTTTCCGAAACGCGATAAGCACGTGCGCGCCCGCTCTCGGTCAAGTGCACCATGCCACGATGAATACGTACAAAATGCCCCGCTTCGAGACGACGACAAATGAGATCGGCAAATTCCGGTTTCCAGCGCAAATGCTCATAAAGTGTACCGACTCCCGCCTCTTGCGCCTGTACAGCCGTGCCTTCATGAGTCAACAAATGGAACAAAACCGTTTCTTCTCCATACTGTAAGCGCAGACGTTTTAAACGACGATACCGGGCAATAATACCCGATTTGGGTGTCGCGATCACAGTCAATAAAAATACCCCTCCGATTGTTCCCGCAATCGCGCCTGCAATCGAAACATCCAGCCAAAAAGCAATCTCCGTACCGAGCCACGCGGATAGGGCACCGATGCTCGCCGCCAAAATAAGCATTTTCCGCAAATCTTTGGTAAGCAAGTAGGCCGTCGCGGCCGGTCCGATCATCAATCCGATAACGAGGATGGCGCCGACCGCTTGGAATGAAGCAACAACGGTCACGGAGACGAGTGTCATCAGCAAATAGTGCATCCATATCGGCGAAAATCCGTACATGGCCGCCAATAACGCATCAAAGGTAACCAGCTTCCATTCTTTGAATGCCGCCACAATGACTACGGTATTAAGCAGGCAAATTCCTGCCAACACCCACATGGACACAGCGCCCCAATCGGCGCCATTCACACGCACGCGGTCAAAGGGCGCAAAGGCGAGTTCCCCGAGCAGGACGGAGTCCGTATCCAGATGAACATTACTGCCGTACAGGTTGACCAAGATCAAACCGATAGAGAATAACAACGGAAACACAATCCCGATGGATGCATCTTCACTGACCAGCCGGGTTCGTTGCAGGCTTTCAGTACACCACACGGTAAAGCATCCCATGAGCGTTGCTCCGATGAGCAGCCAGGGCGAGTTTAAATTTTCCGTTGCAAAAAATGCAATGACGATTCCCAAGAATACGGTATGTGTGATAGCGTCGGCGACCATGGACATTTTGCGCAGTACCAGAAACACCCCCGGCAAAGCGCACGCGAATGCCGCCAACATCGCGATAAGAATAATCTCAGTTTGGGCGGACATTGATATCGCCCTCCTTCCAACGCCGGCGTGCCTCCCGATGCACCCGGTAACGTGCAATGATGCCCCTTCCGGGCGCAAACAGCAAGCTGAGCAGTACCACGATTGAGGCGGCAACGACGATCGCCGGCCCCGTCGGCAAACCTTTCACGATCGCACTGGCATACGTACCGATACCGCAAGACAGCGCCCCGATACCCCCTGCCAGTACCGCCATGGTGCCGAGATTATCCGTCCATTGCCGTGCCGCCACCGCCGGAGCGATGAGCAACGAACTCATCAAAATAGCACCGACAGACTGTAAGCCGATGATAATCGAGGCCACCAGCATCAAACCGTACACCAATTGCGTCATTCTGACAGGCAGCTGTAAACTGCGCGCGAAATCGGCATCAAACGCCACCAGTTTTAATTCTTTCCAAAAAATGACTGCCAGCAGTAAAATCATTGCCGCCACCGCCGCGGTAATTTCCACGTCGCGCGCCAGCATAGTGGCTGCCTGTCCGAAAATAAACTTCGACAACCCCGCCTGATTGGGGTTGTCCGTATGCTGCACATACGTCATCAGCATCATGCCGACGCCGAAAAAAGCGGCAAGAAATGTCGCCAATGCGGCATCAAACTTGACCTTAGTATACCGTACCGTCAAGGCAATCGCCGCCATGCACAGCAAGGATGCGACCGCCGCACCGGTCAGCAACACTTCCAAATCTTTCACCGCCAAAAACATGAAGGCCGCTACCACGCCCGGAAACGACGCATGCGACAATCCGTCTCCGATGAGACTTTCCTTGCGCAATACGGCAAACGTTCCCGTAACGCCGCTCGCTAATCCCAACAGCATGGTCCCCGCCGCCACGATCTGGAAGGTATAATCACTCAGCGGCGACAGCATGGGGCCCCTCCCGCCGCAACGGATTGCGGGCATTATAAGCCGCTTCGATGTGCTCGCTCGTAAACACTTCTTCCACGGGCCCCATCGCAATACGACGCAAGTTAATCATCGTAACCCAGTCAAAATATTCCGCCACCGTCGCCAAATCGTGATGCACAACAATGACCGTTTTGCCGCGTGATTTCATCTCTTGCAACAAAGCGACAATCGCCTTTTCCGTTTTGGCGTCGACCCCCTTAAACGGCTCGTCCATAAAATAAATATCCGCTTCCTGAATCAATGCGCGCGCTAAAAACACACGCTGCTGCTGGCCGCCCGATAGACGACTGATTTGGCGGTCAACGTAAGCTTCCATGCCCGTTTTCCGCAACACATCCATCGCCATCTCCCGCTCCGCCGCCCCCGGTCGTTTAAACCAGCCGAGATGACCGTAACGTCCCATTAGTACGACATCCAGTACCGTCGTCGGGAAATCCCAGTCTACACTGCCGCTCTGCGGCACATAGGCAATCCGCTTGAAATCATCGCGCGACACGGCCAACCGACCGTCTAAATAAAATTTGACCGAACCGGAAATTTTAGTCAACAATCCCAATATCGCCTTGATCAACGTCGATTTTCCCGCACCGTTCGGCCCGACAATCGCCGCGAGCGATCCTTTCGGAATCTGCATATCCACATCCCAAAGAACCGGTCGTTCATCATAGGCAACGGTCATGTCCTCGACTTCTACCGCCCACTCCATATGAATCCCCCTTCATGTATCTTAATAACAAAAAGGCGGGCGCTCTCTCCGCACCCGCCGTCGATATTATTTCAGGCCCGTAACAATAGTATCGATATTTTCTTTGACCATACCGATATAATCGCCACCCGGAGTACCCGGCGCGCCGCACGAATCGGAATACAATTCGCCGCCGATCTTTACGTCCCAACCTTTTGCCTTGCAAGCTTCCTGCACCGCCTCAATGGTTTTATGCGGAACGGATGATTCGACGAAAATCGAACGGATCTGGTGCGTCACGATGAAGTCGGACAGTTCACGAACGTCAATCGCGCCTGCTTCCGCTTCCGTGCTGACCCCCTGTAAACCTTTGACCGTAAATCCGTACGCCCGAGCAAAGTATTGGAATGCGTCATGTGCCGTGACGAGAACGCGACGCTCCTGCGGGATTTCCGCGGCACGTTTGGCCACATATTCGTCCGCTTTTTTCAGCTCTGCCAAATATTTCTCATAATTGGCCTTGTACAAATCTTTGTGTGCCGGATCTTTCGCGGCCAATCCTTTGCACACTTCTTCCGCCGCCAGCATCCAGTTCTTCACGTCAAACCAGATATGCGGGTCGGTAGCCTGCACTCCGTCATCATCTTCATATTGAAGCAATGTCGACGGATCTAAGTTGTTTGCTACACAAATAGTAGCCTTTTTATCCTGTTTCAGCTTACTGAAGATTTCACCCATCTTACCTTCCAAATGCAAGCCGTTATATACAACGACGTCGGCATCCGTCATCACTTTGACATCCCCGGCGCTGGCTTGATACAAATGCGGATCCACCCCCGGCCCCATTAAGCCGGTTACTTCTACCGCATCGCCACCGATCTGACGGCTCAAATCCGCGAGCATCGTCGTCGTCGCTACCACTTTTAATTTGCCCGGAGCGGCCGCATGCGTATCATCTTTGGTACCGCCACAACCGACCAACACCAACATCATCACCGCAAGCATACCTGTCGCGATCTGTTTCCAACTAATTTTCATACATGTCCTCCTTTATTTTCCCGAACGTCAGAGCAAAGTCCGCCCCGCCTTGCGGCGATAGTTTGAGAGAGGTAAGGATATAATACAACCGACCTTTGCTCGAGTTCAGAACTGATTCTTGCATATTATACCATTTATGAAAATGATTTTCAATAACTTTTGTATGCTTTTATTTCCAAACTCAATTGTATTCTCGTCAAAGCTGCACACGAAATCGGTTGCGAGCGGAACAAGCAATACTCGACATATGCTATTACCAACTACCTGCATAGTACGGTATTGTCAAAACGTCCCTTT
>QWBY01001988.1_pt1 | contig 12043 bp, 9 predicted proteins | sample 1972471 | NCBI WGS metagenome assembly QWBY01 (sample SAMN09866722, study PRJNA288562) | Human gut metagenome isolate term6_stool, whole genome shotgun sequencing... | reverse complement strand
CAGGGTCACCGCCTGACGCAGAATGCCCTCGGGAATCTGCACCCCGTGGAAATTTTCGTAGTAATGGGCAATGCCCTTGAGGATCTTCAGCGTATCCTCCATATTGGGCTCTGCCACCGTCACCGGCTGGAAGCGACGCTCCAGGGCGGAATCCTTCTCAATAAACTTGCGGTACTCATTAAAGGTGGTAGCGCCGATGACCTGTATCTCGCCCCGGGACAGGGCGGGCTTGAGGATGTTGGCGGCATTCATGCTGCCCTCGGCGTCCCCGGCGCCTACGATGTTATGCACCTCGTCAATGACCAGGATGATGTTCCCGGCCTTGCGGATTTCCTCGATGAGTCCCTTCATACGGCTCTCGAACTGACCACGGAACTGGGTCCCGGCCACCAGGGCCGTCAGATCCAGCAGGTAGACCTCCTTATCCCGCAGTTTAAAGGGTACCTGCCCGGCTACAATACGCTGGGCCAGGCCCTCGGCAATAGCGGTCTTACCCACGCCGGGCTCACCGATAAGGCAGGGATTATTCTTCTGGCGGCGGTTCAAAATCTGCACCACACGCTCGATTTCCTCCTCCCGGCCAATAACCGCATCCAGCTTTCCCTCCCGAGCCCGGCGGGAAAGGTTGATGCAGTAATTATCCAAAAACTTGCGCTTTTTCTCGGTTTTACCGCCCTTGGTCTCCCGGCCCTGGGCAGACTGGTCCCCGGGCTGCTTTTCCGCCGGGGTCTGGCTGCCGCCGAAAAGGCGGTTCAAAAACGGGAAGGTAGCAGTCTTTCCGCTCTCATCCTCGTCGCCGCCCTCCTCCTCGGGCAGATCCTCCAGCTCCTCGGCGCCGCCGAAGGCCTGCATCATCTCGCCGCTGAGGCTCTCCAGGTCCTCCGGGGTGATGCCCATGCGCTTCATCATGTCCTCCACCTGGGGCAGGCCCAGCTTGGCGGCGCACTGCAGGCACAGGCCCTCATTCACCGGCTCGCCCTTTTCGTTCATCCGGGAGATGAACACCACAGCCACATTTTTCTTACACTTTGAGCAAAGAGTAGGTTGCATAGTTTCCTCCGTTTTTCCTGCCACCCCACCCGGGGATGGACTTTGGGTTTACAGCGATGTGAACCAGTCCATAGGGGACTGCCCCACGAAAAATTGCAGCAAAGCGGACTGCTGCACCATATCCTCCGTGATGACCAGCTGCAATCTCTGCAGCACCCACACAGCTAAAAATACCAGCAATACCGCCACGGCCAGCCCCAGCGCGCCGCCGCCCACCAAATTCAGGGTGCGCAGCCCCGGCAGCCTTCCCGCCAGCTTCAGCATCCGAAGCAGAAGCCTGCACAGCAGCATCAGTATCACAAATGCCGCCAAATATACCAGTGCATAGGCAATGGACTGGGCAATGCCGTCGGTGACGGCAGCCACCATGGTCTCCTTGGTCTCCTTCACCAGAGTGCCCACGCTGTCGGTAATGCGGCGGGCGGTGTCGCCAAAGAAGCCCGCCTGCTCCACCATTTCGGCGGTGCTGCCGCCGGTGATACCCTTACTTTCCAGCTTTTTCTCCAGTACGGGGCGTATCCATTTGGCTACCGTGCCCGAGAAGGCTCCGGCAGCAATTCCGGCCCCCACAAAGGACACGACCATAGCCGCCACGCCGCCCAGCGTCTGCAAAAAGCCCCGCTTGGCGCCGATCCCCAGGCCCAGCAGCAGCACGCCCACGATTACCAGATCCAACCAAATCATACGCACTCGCCTCCTTTTTTTACGGCAAATACAGGCTGGCGGCGTTGGTTCCCGCCAGCACCGCCGACCCGTCGCTGCGCATAAGCACCCGCCGGGCGGAGCTTACATCCTCCAGCACGGCGCACTCCCGCAGCTTCTGATCGTAGATTACCAGCTTATTGCTGTAAAGCACCGCCAAATACCGCCCCGCAGCCGATAGGTCCAGCACCTCGCTGTCCACGGCCATGGAGCTGATCTCCTCTCCGGCGGCATTTACTATGGCCAGGTGCGTCTGCCCGCCGGAGGCATAATTCTCCAGCAGCACGGCGGCAAATTTATCCGCGCCCAGGCCGCAGCGGGACAGGCTGGCACCCTGAAAATCATAAGAGGTCACGGTGCCATCGGTCTTTACAAAATACAGCGCCTTATCCGTAGCGGCGCAGAACCGGCCACCCACGGTGTCCATCTCATACACGCCGCCCTCCAGGGTTCCCTCGGCTGCCATGGTCTCGGAGGTGAGCTTATAAATTTGCAGGGAGCTTACAAAGCTGCCGTTATCCTGGCTCATGGCCGCAGCGGCCATATATTTCCCGTTTTCCGACACGGCGGCGGTAAGCAGATAGCTCTGGGCTGAGTTAAAATCGTACAGCGGCTCACCCTTGCCATTATAGACGGACACCGTGGTTTTATATCCTGTTTTTTTAAGCGTCACGGCAAATCTGCCGCCCCGGCCCATCTGCACGGCGAAAATGTCGCCCTCCAGGTCCATCTGCTGCACCAGTCCGCGGCTATTCAGCAGATAAAGGGTCCGGCCTCCGATCTCATACACCGCCGCCTGCCCGTCCGCAGCGCTGAGGGCCACCTGAGAAAACTGCAGGGCCGTGTGGTAGACAGCGTTCCCCTTGTCATCCAGGAGGGTGATCTCATTTGCAGAGGCTACCAGCAGGCTTCCGTTCAGGTCCGCATACCGACTGCTTCCGTCGCTGCTGTACTGAAACAGCCGCGCGCAGCCGCTCTCGTCCTTTTCCGCCTGCATATAGGCGATGCTCCGGCGCAGGCCGTCAAAGGCGGTACGGTCCAGCAGCACAAAGGCCGCCACCACCGCCAGCACCGCCGCCGCAACCACCGCCAGCGCCCGCAGCCTTCGCCGAGGCAGCTGTCTTTTTTTTATGCGCTTGGGCGCCTCCTGCTGCAGGTCTCCCTGCTCAAATTTCATCTGTTCCATTCAGTCTTTCATCCTCATACCACACCCGGGTCAGATACAGCCCTCCCGGCGGCGCCGTGGGGCCGGCCAAGGTGCGGTTGCCCGAGTCCAGAATCGCCGGAATATCCTCCGGCAGCAGCTTCCCCTCGGCGGCGTACAGCACCGTACCCGTGATGGCCCGTACCATATTATATAGGAATCCGTTGGCGCACACCTTCAGCTCCAGCAGCTCACCCCGGCGCTCCACGCGGCAATAATAGATGGTGCGTACCGTGCTTTTCACATTGGTCCCCACAGACCGCACCGCAGCAAAGTCATGGGTCCCCTCAAACATCCGCGCCGCCCGATCCATGAGCGCCTCGTCCAGCCTCTTGGGATAGAAATAGGCCCGATGGACATAAAACGGGTTTTTGATGCGGGAATTATAAATACGGTAGGTATACTCTTTTTTTATGCAGGAGCCGATGGCGTTAAAATCCTCCGCCACCTCAAAGGCTCGACGCACTACAATGTCCTCGGGAATATGCGTGTTCACCGCAAAGGGGATGCGCTCCACGGGAATGCGGGAATTGGTGTGGAAATTGGCCACATAGTATTCCGCGTGTACGCCGGCATCGGTGCGGCCGCAGCCCACGCACTTGATCTTCTCACCGCACACCATGGAAAGGCCCCGCTCCAGGGTCTCCGCCACGGAAATCTCGGTTTTCTGCACCTGCCAGCCGTGATAGGCCGTGCCGTTATACATGAGCACAAGGGCTATGTTCCGCATAGGGCATCCTTTCCTCCCGTTTTTTTACAGACCGAAGCGGCCCAGCACGATGATCCCTGCCGCCAGGACTATGAAGCCCCCCAGCACCAGCCAGTCCGCCCACTCATAGCGCAGCACATGCAGGGCCGTGCGGCCCTCGCCGCCGTGGTAGCAGCGGCACTCCATGGCCGTGGCCAGCTCATCGGCCCGGCGGAAGGCGGAGATAAACAGCGGCACCAGGATCGGCACCAGGGCCTTGGCCCGCCTGAAAATGTTCCCGGACTCAAAATCCGCGCCCCGGGCCTTCTGGGCGGACATGATCTTATCCGTCTCCTCGATGAGAGTGGGGATAAACCGCAGGGCAATGGACATCATCATGCTCAGCTCATGGATGGGCGCTTTGATCTTTTTCAAAAAGCCCAGCAGAGACTCCAGTCCGTCCGTCAGGGCGATGGGGCTGGTGGTATAGGTCAGCAGGAAGGTCCCCATTATGAGCATCACAATGCGCAGCAGCATCTTCACCGCCGCAACCAGGCCCTCCCAGGTGATGTGCCGCAGCAGCCACACATCGCACACGGGCGTGCCCTTGGTAAAAAACAGGTTCATAACGGCTGTGAAAATAACTATGATGACAATGGGCTTGAGTCCCTTGGTTAAGGACCGAAACGGCACCTTAGAGACCAAAATGCTCACCGTCAGTGCCACCATGACGATGGCATAGGTCAGCACACTATTCGCGCTGAACAGGGCCACGATGTACAGCACCACCGCCAAAATCTTCGTCCGGGGATCCAGCCGGTGGACGATGGTATTGCCGGGGAAGAACTGGCCCAGGGTAATATCCTTCAGCATACGGCCTCGCCTCCCTTCAGCGCCAGGAGGCGGCGCACCAGCTCGTCAATGGTATATATACTGCTGTCCGGCAGCAGGCCCCACCTCTGCAGCTCCATGGCTACCTTCGTTACCTGGGGCACATCCAGTCCCACCTGCAAAAGCTCGTTTGCCCGGGAAAAAATCTCCTCCGGGGTGCCGTCCATCAGCTTGTGGGCGTGGCTCATAACGATGATACGGTCCACATTCCGGGCAATCTCCTCCATGGAGTGGCTCACCAGAATAACCGTGTTGCCCTTTTGCCGGTGATAGTCACGCAGCTGGGCCAATATGGCCTCCCGGCCCCGGGGGTCCAGACCCGCCGTGGGCTCGTCCAAAATCAGCACCTTCGGCTCCATAGCGATGACGCCCGCGATAGCCACCCGGCGCTTCTGTCCGCCGGAGAGGTCAAAGGGAGACTTTTCCAGCATCTCCTCATCGATGCCTGCAAAGGCCGCCGCCTGACGCACTCGGCGCTCGACCTCCTCGTCCTCCAGGCCCATGTTCTTGGGTCCGAAGGAGATGTCCTTGAACACGGTCTCCTCAAAGAGCTGATACTCCGGGTACTGAAATACCAGCCCCACCTGAAACCGCACCCGGCGGATTTCCTTGGGCTTCGCCCAAATATCCTCCCCGTCCAGGCGGATTTCTCCGCCGGTGGGGCGCAGCAGCCCGTTCAGGTGCTGAATGAGGGTGGATTTACCCGACCCGGTGTGGCCGATGATGCCCAGGAACTCCCCCGGCATCACCTCCAGGTTTACATCTTCAATGGCTTTGTGCTCAAAAGGTGTCCCCGCACTATAGGTGTGCGTGAGAGCCTTAACTTCTAATACTGGTTTCAACTTGTTTAATCCCCTTTTATTTTTCACCGGAAAAGGCGTGGCAGATAGCGTCTGCGCACTCCTCCACGGTCATAGCATCCAGCGGGATGTCTATGCCCCGGCTCCGCAATTCATAAAGCAACTCCACTGTGTCCGGCGCCGCCAGGCCCAGGGCCCGCAGCTCCTCCACCCGGGCAAATACCGCCCGGGGGGTGCCGTCCATGGCCACCTGTCCGCGGTTCATTACAATGGCCCGGTCGGCCTCCATAGCCTCGTTCATATGGTGGGTAATAAGCACCACGGTAATGCCCCGCTCCCGGTTCAGCTTGTGGACCGTGGTCAGCACCTCCCGGCGGCCCACCGGGTCCAGCATGGCGGTGGATTCGTCCAGCACGATACACTCCGGCTCCATGGCAATAACTCCGGCAATGGCCACGCGCTGCTTCTGTCCGCCGGAGAGCAGGTGCGGAGCATGGCGGGCGTATTCCTCCATGCCCACAGCCTCCAAAGCATCGTCCACCCGCTTGCGGATTTCCTCCGAGGGAACACCCAGGTTCTCCGGGGCAAAGGCCACATCCTCCTCCACCACATTGGCTACGATCTGGTTATCCGGGTTTTGGAATACCATTCCGACTCGGCGGCGCACCTCCAGCAAAAGCGCTGGGTCCGCCGTGTCCAACCCCTCCACCCAAACCGTTCCGCCGGTGGGCAGCAGCACCGCATTCATGTGCTTGGCCAGAGTGGATTTACCGGAGCCGTTGTGGCCCAAAATCGCCACAAAGCTCCCCTTCTCGATCTCCAGCTCCACCTCCCGCAGGGCAGAGGACTCTTGCCGTCCCCCCTCCTCCGCCGGGTAGGTGAAGGTGAGTTTTTCTGTTTTTATCATGGTTGCCATACGATTTATCTCATTTCTTTACTACGCAGTTTTTATTCGCTCATCCACCGGCCCGTGGCGCCGCAAGGCAGCGCCATGCCGCTTTCGCTGCACGGCAGTCCCAGTTCGTCCCAGGTGACCTTGCCGCCTCGCTCCTTACCGATGAGCATTTGCAAAATATAGCCCAGCACCGAAGGCGCAAGGCCCGTGGTGTAAGAGTTCAAAATCACAAACAGGGGCTTATCCGACAGCACCCGGGCGCAGAGCTTCACAAAGGGATAGAGATTATCCTCCAGCTTCCACACCTCGCCCCCGGGACCGCGGCCATAGCTGGGCGGGTCCATGATGATGGCGTCGTAGGTCTTGCCCCGGCGAATCTCCCGCTCCACGAACTTGGCGCAGTCGTCCACGATCCAGCGGATAGGCGCCTCGCTAAGGCCCGAGACCTTGGCGTTTTCCTTGGCCCAGGCCACCATGCCCTTGGCAGCGTCCACATGGCACACGCTGGCCCCTGCCGCCGCACAGGCCACCGTGGCCCCGCCGGTATAGGCGAAGAGATTCAGCACCCGAATGGGCCGCCCGGCGTTTCTGATTTTCTCCATGGCAAAGTCCCAGTTGGCCGCCTGCTCCGGGAAAAGGCCTGTGTGCTTGAAGTTCATGGGCTTCACCTGAAAGCGCAGGTCCTTATAGCCTATGGCCCACTGCTCCGGAAGCTTGTGCTTGTCCCAGTGGCCGCCACCGGTGGAGGAGCGGCTGTACCGGGCGTTGGCCTGCCGCCAACCGGGGTGCCGATGGTCCGTCTCCCAAATAGCCTGGGGGTCAGGCCGCACCAGAATCTGCTGTCCCCAGCGCTCCAGCTTTTCCCCGCCGCCGCAATCCAACAGCTCATAGTCCTTCCAACCGTCCGCGATCCACATAAAGGGTCTACCTCCGCATATTAAATCAATGTATTATACACCCTTGCATCGTTTTCCGTCAACACCGAAGCGGCCAATTCTCCCCCATTCCCGCTCAAGTTTACATTTCGTTCGTAATTTGAAAAAAGGTGTTGACATTTGCCGTGGACGGTGGTATTATAAGCAAGCTGATTCGATTTGAGCAGCAAAAATTACATATCCGGGTGTGGCGAAGTTTGGTATCGCGCTTGAATGGGGTTCAAGAGGCCTCGAGTTCGAATCTCGACACTCGGACCAAAAGAGACAAACAAGTCTAAAAAGCTTGTTTGTCTCTTTTTTATCCCACGAATAATCAAATATTATGTGTTTTGGAGCGATTTTAATAGAAAATCGCTCCATTTTTATGTTTAAATCAAAGATCGACTGAACTAACTCACTAATATGCAGGTTTTGCTTTTTTGCAATCCCACTAATATTTGTGTTTTATATTTAAACCTTACTTCAAACATATTATAATTAGAAAGGAAACAAAATCTATGAAATTATCATTAATCGAATCCCGACTTTTCGGAAGAATCTGTTATGGCTTTAAGAGAGTAATATTCTGAAAACTACTTGAAATTTTGGGGGAAATATGCTAAAATATTCTTGTATATCTATGGGGTAGGGAAATTCATATCCTTTTGCCTTAGAAATTATGGAAGGAGGACTTGATTATGGCAAACGGAAATGCGACAATTATTGTCGGCTCGGCTCGGCAGGAGCATAGCGCCGTTTTTTTCAGCGTGTCAAGTCTTATTTCATACAACTTATAGCGAACCAGTTGCCAGAGACAGGGCTCATTATGTCTTGGCTTCGGCTTTTTGCGTTTGCCGAAAGGACGGTGGTTTGATACTGAAATCCTGACTGCCACCCGCAAACAAATCTTTCTTCGGTATGTCCGCTGCCGAAGAAAGAACCAAGTGGACAATTAAAAGAGTGGAGGAATTGTTATGAAGAAAAAACTATTTGCAATCCTACTCAGCATTGTAATGATAGCTGGATTGCTACCGACCATAGCCTTTGCTGCGGAAAACTACAATCTGTATGTAAACGGCGAGCAGTTCACAAGCGAAAAGCTCTCTATCGCTTGCGGAGAAGGAACCGCAAGCTATGACCCGAATACAAAGACCCTTACGCTTAACAATGCCGCAATTACAAACGGCGGTAAAAGCGATGAAAGTCCTAAGTACGGTATCAGAGTAGTCGGAGACACCGATTTAACGATCAAACTTTCCGGCACAAACAGCATTACTTTAGATAACGGCGGCGGAATTTTTGCAGACGGTAGCAGTGATAATTACAATATTATCGGTAACGGTAAGCTTACAATCAATGTAAAATGGGATGCACTCTATACGCTTAATGGCAACATCAGCATATCCGAAGGTGCAGAGCTTGATATAACTTCTGCCAAGGGCTGCGGAATTACTTCTTATAATAAAGGAATGCTTTCCATTGACGGCGCAAAGGTTGCGGTTTCTTCCTATTACACTGCTGCAAGCGCCAAGGAACTGGAAATCAAAAACAACAGTGAGGTTGTTTTGATCGCAAGCGCGGATCAATTTAACGCAGTGTATATGGGCGATGAAAACGGCGCGGGCAAAATTGAAATTATCAACTCCAAGGTGGAAGCAACAAGCTATTATCCCGCTTTGTTTACCGAGGGCAATCTGACGGTTAACGGCGGTGAGGTAAAATGCACCTCTACTGCGGACAGCGCAATATGGACAAGAGGCAATATTCTGATCAAAGGCGGCGCCAAAGTAACCACTGACGGTAAATTCCCCATGGGCGGTAACGGATCTTTCACCGTAGAAGAAGCAGAGATTGATGCAAAGAATACGAATGAGAATAATATCCCTGCAATTTTCGATGAATGTGTGCCTGTGATTGCCGATGGCTATCACCTGAACTATGCAAAAGCTGTAGACTCGGAAGAAACAGAAATTGACCTGCTTTCCAGCGGTACCCAGTACTTTGCACTTTATAAAAATGTTCATTTTATCACAAAGGCCGTCTATCCGGTTTCCTTCGTTGTAACCCCCGAGGGGCTGACCAATGTGGTTATTAAAGTGAACGGTCAGGAGGTTACCGGCTCTGTCAGTTTGGAAGCAGGAACTTACCCTGTTGAAGTAACAGCCGATAACTGCAAAGCATACACCGGCAATATAACGATCACCGCCGATGCGGCAACGCATACGCAGACGGTTGCAATGACTTATTTACCTGCCGACTACACTAAGGTCGACGAAGCCGTTGCCAAGGCAAATGCACTGAACAAGGACAACTACAAGGACTTCACCGCCGTGGAAGCTGCCGTCAATGCTGTTGTCCGTGACAAGAACATCACTGAACAGAGCGAAGTTGACGCAATGGCGAAGGCTATTGAAGATGCCATTGCTGCCCTGCAATACAAGAACGCTGATTATACTAAGGTAGATGCAGCCATTGCCAAAGCAAATGCTTTGAAGAAGGATGACTACAAGGATTTCTCCGGTGTGGAAACCGCTGTCAAAGCTGTTGTCCGTAGTAAAAATATTACGGAGCAATCTGAAGTAGACAAGATGGCAAAGGCTATCGAAGATGCGATTGCTGCTCTTGAGAAAAAACCTGCCAGTATCAAACCGGGCACATCCGATAACAGTCCGCAGACGGGCGATACAAGCAACCTTGCTTTGTGGCTCTCTCTGCTGCTTGTCAGCGGCAGTGCTGCCATCGGCACAACGGTTGTAAGCAGGAAGAAAAAGTACAACAGATAATGGAATAGCGTTCCCTTGCTCCATCTTCCGAGCAAGGCAAAAGCGTCGTAGCAATACGGCGCTTTTTTGTTACCCGGAAGCGACAAACAGCGGCTTTTGAATGGTTGGCGGTAAAGGATACCGTCGCCAAAACAACGCCGCTCATATCGAAAGAAAACGCCCAAAATCACCCCGAAACTATACAGCGGGAAACGGTTTTGGGCGTTTCTGCGTTTCGGGAGCAAATCGGCAATTCGGCAGCGAAAAGGAGGTGCTCGCTATGCTCCGTATGCCGAAATAACGCAAGCTATCTGAGCAAGGTAAGAGGGCAATGATCCCGTACAGGCGCTCCTCAATCTGAAGATATCCTACAGTTTTGCTTAGATTGTCAAGCCGTCGTTTATGAAAATATCACAATTTACGGAAGTAAAGTTTCAAATACCACTTGCCTTTTTGTTCTTGTTATGATATTATTGGTATACATACTAAAACACTTGAGGGGAGGTGATATATTTGCGGAGAGACAGCAGTGAAACAAAGAGGAAAATACTGACCGTGTGCGTCCGTCTCTTTCTGGAACAGGGGTATAAAAACACCTCTGTCAGTCAGATTGTGGACGAGGCAGGCGTGGCAAGGGGAAGCTATTTGAATCTGTTTCCGACCAAGGACAGAGTTTTGCTGGAATTGACCGAAACGATGTTCGGCGGACAGTTCGGCGTGGCAAGAAGCATTGCAGACAGCAAGCTGCCGCCGGTTTACGCCTATGCGGTGGAAACGGCGATCCAACTGACACTGACCGAGCTGAATGAGAACCTGCGGGAAATCTACATCGAAGCCTATTCCCTGCCTGAAACATCGGAGTATATCTACCTGCATACCACGGCAGAGCTGAAGCAGATCTTCGGCGCAAATTTCCCGGATTACAGCGACAGCGATTTTTACGAGATGGAAATTGGCACGGCAGGACTGATGCGCAGCTATATGGCGAGAAAATGCGATATTCATTTTCCGCTGGAACGCAAGCTCAGCCGTTTTCTGACGGCGGCGATGCGGGTGTATCGGGTGCCGGAGGCGGAGCAGGCAAAGGTGCTTGCCTTTATCCAATCACTGGATATCAAGGCAATTGCCACAGAGGTTATGTATAAGCTGTTTGCAATGCTGGAAATGAAATATGACTTTAAGCTGTCGAAAGGCAGCGAAACGGAGGAAACCACATGAAAAAACGACTGTTCGCCATTTCGCTGACGCTCTGCCTGCTCGCGCTGCTCTTCCCGCTCACGGCAAGCGCGGTTCGCCTTGATTGGCCGCATCCGTCGGCGCATTGCGTCTGCGGAGGAGGAATCAGCAATCATAAAGCCATGAACGGGCATACGACCTATGAAGGGGTCTACTTCACCAAGGACGGGAAGGAAAATACCTCCGGCGATATTTCAAAAATGAACGTGATTCGATCGGAAGCGGACCTTTGGGAGATTCACCGTAAGGCAGCGAACAGCCAGGGAAAAACATTCTACTATTACCTTGCCAATGATGTCACCCTAACGGGACAAATCTATGTTTGGGAGGGCTGCACGTTTGTGATCTGTTTGCATGGCCATACCCTTACCTGCAATGTGCCGAATGCACAAAGCGCCTTCCTTGTGTGGAATAACGCGCGTCTGGTATTTACGGATTGCCAGTTCTCCGGCGACCGCGGCCTCATCACCGGTGACAGCTGCGCCGCTGTTTCTGTTGCCGAAACTGCCACCTTTGACCTTTACGGCGTGAGCATCTGCATGACCAGCTCGGAAACGGACGGCATCCGCGATGTTTACAACGACCCGGTTTGCGGCGTTTATAACTGCGGCACGTTCAATATGTACGGCGGCTGCTACTATCAAAAAAGCTCCGACTATCCCACGGATCGCCCGGTCATCAGCAACATCCGCAACACCAAATACGGCCCCGGTGTAATTAACAGGGGAACCTTCAACATGTATGACGGCATCATCTCCGGCAACGAGAGGAACGGCGTGATGTCCACCATCACTGCTTCGGATGATACCATCAACCTCTACGGCGGCACCATCACCGGCAATACCGGCGCGGGTATTTCGGCCACCCACTGGCCCATGCCCTCCATCGCGACAAGCAACTA
>QWBY01001987.1_pt1 | contig 12046 bp, 8 predicted proteins | sample 1972471 | NCBI WGS metagenome assembly QWBY01 (sample SAMN09866722, study PRJNA288562) | Human gut metagenome isolate term6_stool, whole genome shotgun sequencing... | reverse complement strand
GGAAATAAGGAGAAATTCAATGAATAAGAAATTATTATCAAAAGTTATGGCACTAGCAATTATTATGGGTTCTTGTTTGCCATACAACGTTTACGCAAATGATACAGTCGAACTAAACACACAAAATAGTTATAAAGATATTTTGAAATATCTTGAAGATAAAGAAAATCAACGTAATAATGAAAGGTTAGACAATTTATACGAAAAGGTTAAAGAAGAATTTGAGGATATTGAGGTAGAAGATAAGAGAACAGTTGAACCTTCAAAAGATGATTCAATATCTAACGGTTACATATCTAATGATGTAAAGGATAACAAAGAAGATAAAAAAGAAGATAAAAACAATAACGTAGACGATAGTAGCATATCAAACAAAATTAATGATGAGATGTTAGATAGTATTTATCTACCAAGAAAAGAAAAGTTACTTAAAGATATAGACGAGATAACTCCTAAAATAACATACTCTCAAAAATTTTACTTAAATGAATTAGTAAATATTTTAGACAAGCAACTAAAATTAGAAAACAATGATAAAAATATTGAAAAAACTTTTGAAATAATTGAAAATGCTGTTGAAAGAATTAAAAAATCAATTATAGAAATAAAAGAAAATGATGATCACGCTATAAAAGACTACGTTGAGGGGATAACTAATCCAGTATATCAAAATAATAATGATGAAACATCAAATAATTCTGTAAATAACCCGAGTACAGAACAATATAGAGAAAACTCAAATGGAACCGTTAATAACCATTCTACAAATAGCACAAACGAAGATTTTTCATATAACCCACCAAAATCATATAACCCACCAAAACCTAGTAATCAATCGTATTATGATTATGATAAGTCTATGGGATATAACTTTGAAACTAGCACTCCACAATCATCATCAAATAACGATACATCACAAGTTAATGTAGGAGCAAGTAAGATTGAATCGAAAACTTCATCAGCCGATATTAAATTAGTTGATAAAAACAAAAAGCCTGTTAGTGACATTAAAGTTTCTTTAGAAAAAGACAAAAAGGTAGTGGGAGAGGCTATGAGTGATCAAACAGGAACTATAGTTTTAAACGCACTACAAAAAGGTAATTATAAACTAAAGGTTTTAGAAGTAGGACAAACTTTTAAAGCAGGTCAGGTTTTTGATGTTACATTAAAAGAGGATAATGAAAAGAAAGAGTTCACCATTGAAAATAACATGGTTAAGATAACAAATGAAAAAAAACAAAAAACATATTATGAAGTTTACGATGGTTATACAGATAAGCTATTGAAAAAACTTGAATCTAATGATAAAGGTGAATTAGTATTGAATAGCTTAAAATACGGTGCTTATTATTTTGTAATGGGAAATAATAAATCAAATACTATAACTGTAGACAAGAAGTTTGCAAATGCTACTGTAAATTTTGATAAAAACATGAAAGCAAAAGCAGTTCCTGTTGTTCAAGAAGATAATACAGTAGAAAAAGGATTTATCGAAGGAGATAAAGACCAAGACAAGAAATTAGAACAAGAAATAGCTAATCAAGAAGTTAAATCTGAAAATAAAGAGAAATCTCCGTTAAAATTAGTATTAGGAGCATTAGGAATAGCCTTATTAGGTGGTATAGGATTCTTCGTATATAAGAAGAAAAAAGGAAACAATCAAAAAGATATAATGGATGATTTTGATTTATAATCAGATTGAGATAGTCGAGCAGAAATGCTCGGCTATTTTTATAAAGATAACATTCTTTTCTATAGTCACCTACTCTATCAACGGGCTTTCTGGGGCTTTATTGTAAATTAGCTTTATAATATGCTTAGAGGAATATAATGCTAACTACCTATCACGTCTAAGATTTGGGATTTTCTAGGGTATAATACTAATAAGGAGATTATTATGAAAGATTTAGATATTAAAAGGAAAGAAAATAGAAATTCTCTTCAATGTTTTTTAGAAGAAAATAAGGAAATAAAAAAGATCGAAAAAAGAGGCAACAATTTTTCTTGGCTAAGTTTTAATGGCAAATATTTCCCTAATGACTTTTCTTATTATTCTGGAATACCTTCGTTTTCTGTTTCGTATATTTCAGATATTCATTTAGAACATCATTTGAATAAATTTGATACAATTAATTCCATTATTGAAAAGTCTGTAAGGGATTTGTGGGATTCTATTTGGAATATTAGATATAACGAGGAATTGATAATATTTTCAGGAGATATTTCTTCTAGCCCAGAATTAACGGTTTTGTTCTTTAAAAGATTTCTTCAATACTTTACTGAAAAGCAAAAGTTGATTCAATATAAAAAATCAAAGAATTTTTTACTTAATTTAAAAACAGAAAAAGAAACTTTTAAAAGAAAAAAAGAAAACTATATCGAAAGAATAGAGCGATTCGAAAGATATATACAAAGTTTAAAAACTGATTTATTGCCAAAAATAAGATTCAGATATATAGAAAAAGATAAAGAAAAGAACTACCCCGACTCATCGTGGGAAAAGTTCATGGGATATTATAAGTATACCAAAAAGTACAAAAATAGAAATTTGTCAAAGGATTACGAAAGAAAGTTAGATTATCTTACACAAAAATTAGATCAATTAGAAAACATAGAAAAAGAGTATTCTGATTTTTTGCTTAGAAATGATAATACAGAAGAAAAGTGTTTATTTTTAAGAGAATTTTTTGGAAAAGATATAAAGGATATTTCTCTTGAAATGGTTTCAAGTAAAGAGTTCATTAATGAATATTATGGTATGAGATTATATGCTTTAAATGACTTACTAGAGTCTAAAAAGATTATATTTGTTTTAGGGAATCACGAATACATCAATTTTAATTCTATAGATGAAGCTGTGAAATATTATAAAAACAAATTAGAACCATTAGGAATAAATGTTTTGCAAAACGAAATTATAGAAGGAACAATGGGAACATATTATCAACATAGATATGTCATATATGGGGGAAGTGGATTTGCAAAATATAATTACGAGTACAATGCAGATACAATTTATTGTGCTAAAGGTTTTTCGAGAGAAGATGAAATTTTTGAAACCGAGAAATTTGAAGAAGGTTATAATAAAGCCAAAAAATACGCAAAAAAGATTAATGCATGTTTTATTTGTATTTCACATTATCCGATAAAAGATTGCATGAGAAAAATTGATCCGGATACGATCTATTTCTACGGTCATAATCATAAAAATTATTTCAGGAGAGATGAAAAAGCAATAATTTATGCCGATAACCAAATAGGGTATAAAAACAAGGAAATTAAGTTTAATTCAATAAATTTTGGAACAACTCCTAATCCTTATGGATTATTAGAAGATGGTTTTTATAAGACAACTTTTGAAGATTATTTTTTGTTTTATGAAGGTTTTATAGAAAATATAGGCGAGGGAAAGTTATTAAAGAAAAGATTAAAAACAGGGGATTTGTACGTAATCAAAGATAATGGCTATTATGGATTTTTTATAATTGATGAAAAAAAAGGAATATCGATTGTTGATGGTGGTAGAACGAAGAATATAACTAAGACTTGTGATATAGAGTGGTTAAAGTATAATTTTCCAAAAGTTTTGCAAAAGTCGTTGAAAGGAATGTTGCCTTATAGATTAGCACAAGAAAAAATTTCGGAAGAATTAATGGATTTAGGTTTTTGTGGTGATATTCATGGCAGTATTATAGATATAACAAAATACTATCATATTATGCTAAATCCATTCAATGCTAAGGTCTATTTCTATAGTTATTTCAACTATAATGATGCTTATTCGCTTCCAGAAGTTTATGAAAGTTTTAAAGATGCTTTAATTTCAATGGGGCAAGATCAACCGTATCTGTTTAAAAGTGAAGAAAATTTTAAAAATATTATAGAAAAAATAGAAAAGAATTCGGAGAGGAAAGATTATATATTAGGGATATCAAAAGATGATAATTTCTTAGATAAAAGTAAAAAGGATCAACTTTTGAGATTGTCAGGAAATCAGAATAATCAAGATTTAGATTTTCAGGAAGCTTCGATAATAGAGATTAACGATATATATAACGTATCAAGGCGAATTAGCCCATTGCAAAGATTGTTTATAGATCGTGTTTTGAGATTTTTCGATTTGGGAATGTGCGAGACAATGCCAACAAAACAAATAGAATCAAGTGATGAAAAAGGTAGCATATAAGTGCTACCTTTTCACATTTCTCTTTCGATTTCATCTTTATCTAATAGTTTTTCTTGTTCTAAAGGTTTTTCATTAAGCTCGTTATTAACCCCGTAAAAGTCGTTATAATCCCTATAATCTATATAATCAAGGCTATTTTGATCTAGGTTATAGTCTTGCATCTTGTCATAAATGTTTTGGAAGTTCTCTTCGATTTTTTCAGAAACATTTCTATTTTTTATTTCATAACAAACGCTGTCAATTTTATCTGTTAAATCTGTATATTCCAATTTTGATATTTTGCCGCTATAAAAGTCATCACTTATTTTTTTTGATAGCTCGTCAATGCTAGAGTTAAAATCTTCTGTAATTGTTGATAATTCTTCTTTTAATTTTTCAAAATCTTCGACATTAAAGTTTTCTTTAAGCTTTTCTAATAGTTTTTCAACATTAGATAAATTCTTATATAAGTGATTAAATTCTATATCACCTTTATCAATATTTTTATTTTCAATTTTATTTTCTCTGTTTTCGTTTTTAGTCAAAGAATCTTGTAAATTATCATAGCTTTTTATGATGTTATAATCATTTGGATTAAGTTCAGAATATGATTTTAAAACTTCAGAATATTTATCTTTATTTTCGTTGTTTCCTATATTTAAATGTTTATTAAGATTCATTAAGTTTTGATTTGAATACGATGTAACATTTCCTAAAACTTTAAAAAACTCGTAAGCTACTTGACTACCTCTATTTAAATCTTCTACATATTGATTTTGCATAGTTTTCTCCTTTGCTTTCTTTTTTATTTTTATTATATATCCGTTATAAATTAGTATGTCATATTGTTATTTTGTTATTTATGACAGTTTTTCTTGCCTATTTATTTTTATGTTCTGATTTAATAAATTTCTGTGGGTATAACAAGGATGAAAGGTAGGGTGAATATGTCTAATAGAAATAAATGCTTTATTAAAGTTGCTATGTGTGTTTCGTTATTACTATTTTTGGTGAGTGGCTGTAAAAACCAATCAAAAGATTTGGCTAATAAAGATGTACAAACACAACAAGACATGAGTTCTAACGCTGGCTTTATAGACACAAATGAAAAAGACGACATACAGAATAATATTATATCGGGAGAAAAGAAAGCCAAGGATGGGGATTCTAAAATAAGCAATACAATCGAAGGGGATAAAACTGAGAAAGAAATATCTAAAGAGAAAAAATCAATATTTTCCAATTTCATAGGCAAAAAAAAGGAAGTTACTAATAAGAATTCTATTGATAATAGAAAAAAGTCGACAGAAAGGTTTTGGGAGAATATTGATGGTTATACAGCAACAAATGATAACCAAAATAATGATTCGAAATCAAGAAATGTCACTATACCAGATACAATAGAAATTCCAAATACAAAATAAAGGAGCTATACAAACACATATTTGTTTGTTTTATTTGAAAATGAAGATGATAAAGAAGATTTTTATTTCAATAACAGTTTCGTTGATGATTTTATTTGGATTGTACAATTTGGAATTTTTTATATCTAAAAACAACACAGCTAGTTACATGAAAGATGAAAAGATTTCATCATCAAATGGTAAAGATAAATTTAATCAAGTTACAACAATAATAGATGATTTAGGATTAAAAAAGGAAAATAAAGACTATGTTGGATGGCTAAATATTGAAGGAAGTAATATAAATACACCGGTAATGAAATCAGATTTTTATTACAGAAAGAATATAAAAAAGAGATATTCATTAGCTGGAACACCTTTCATTCCAAAATATAACCCGCAAAAAAACATAAAAACTGTTTTTGGACACAACTTAGGTTATGGAAGAAAAGATGCTTTTCACGATATAACAGAATATTCCAAAAAAGATTTTTATAACACTCATCAAACTGTTTATTTTACCGAAAGTAATTTAAAGGGCAACAAATATAAGGTAGTTGCTTATTTAAACTATTCAACAAAAAATAGCTTTAATTATTTAAACACAACTTTTAAAAATGCAGAAGAATTTGATGATTGGAAAGAGAATATAAAAAAGTATGCAAAATATTCTGATAAAAACTTCGAAAATATCTTATATAACAAAGGAAAAATATTAATATTATCAACATGCCATTCAACAACATGGGCTGATGATGGAATAAGATCCGTTCTAATATGCTACAGTCCTGAAAGGCTAAGCAATATCAACGTAGACTATTACAATATTTCCGACTTGTAATAGTCAATATGGCGAGAATAGTAGAAGTTTAGTGCAATTCTGAACCTTGCCAATATACAAATAGCCATGTTTGTAAAAAAAATTAAGGAGGTTTCTTATGAACTTTAAAAATGGTATTAAAAAGATAGGAGCGGGCCTAGCATTATCAGCTATGCTTTTAACATCAGTTGTTCCTATTAATTCATTTGCAGCAGATACACAACCAGTGTATACAATTAATATTAAAGCTGCAAATAAGCAAACTGATGGGGCAGAATATTCTGTTTTAAGAACAAAGAAAATGTTAGAAACAGGAGAACTAGTTGCTGAAAAAACACCTGTTCAAGTACAAAAGGTTACTTTAGCAAATGGATCAGCACAAGTAAAAGTAAATGAAAAAGGTGTGTACCAATTAAAACCGGTAAAACGTGCTAAGGGATATTTACTAGACCAAAAAGAAGATGGAAAGTCTGCACAAGTAAGTTTTCCATTAATTTCTAAGGGTAGCGTTTCAGCAAATCAAGTATTTGAATTTCAAACAAAAAACAGACCATTAGTAAAGGATGTTGAATTTATTAAATATGGTAATGATAAAAAAACACCATTAGCCAACGTTACATTTGAATTAAGACAAACTCATAGTCCAAAGACTATTGATAGCTCAAACAAAGTATCTGAATGGCAAGAAATTGATAAAGCAACACAAGACAAAAACAAAAAAGTATATACAACAAAAGAAGATGGTAAGCTAGTATACAGCAATTTGTCTGAAGGTAAATACGAATTAGTAGAAACAGCAACAGCTAATGGTTATGAATTAAACCAAAATAAAAACACATTTACAGTAACACAAAAAAACAATGTTGCTACTATAGAAGCATCAACTATTACAGGTTCTAACTTGTTAGTAAACTACTTAAGTCCGGTTCCTGAAAAAAGTATTGTTCAAACTGCTGGTGAAGCAAAAACAACAACAGTTAACGTTGATATTCCATATGTTTATGATTTGAAGTTTAAAACACCTGCTGATATTAAAGACTATGTTATTTTAAAAATGATTGATAAATTAGATTCAAGACTTGAAGTATTGGGCGTTACATCAATTACTCAAACAGATAACAAAAATTTAGATATTACAGATAAAACTGAACTAGATAAGTTAGTAAAAATTGAAGGAAATAATGTTACAGTTGATTTAAAATCTCAAATCGCTAAATTAGTTCCAGACAAAGAAGTTCATGTATATTTAAAGACTAAAATAAAATCAACAACTGTTACAAAGACACCTATTAACAACTCATACGATATCGTATACAACAATGGTAAATTAGGTGACCCAACAATTGAAAAGAAAAAAACATCTACAGATGATAACAGTACAGTTACAACTCCACAATTTGGTTCTATTAAGTTTACAAAAACTAAATCTGATGGAAAAACTCCTTTAGAAGGAGCTACTTTTAGAATTTTCAGATTAGGTTCTGATAAGATTTTCACTCCAATTAAACCAGGAGATAAAACAGAAATTACAGTTAACTATCAAAAAGTAAATTCTTTAAAAGAAGCAGTAGGTACTAAAGCATATGTAAATCCTACTACTGGTAAAGAAATTCCAGATGTAGTAAGTGGAAAAGATGGTGTGGTAGAATTTAAAAACTTGCCTTACGGTCAATATGTTATTTATGAAGTTAAAGCACCTGCTAACTACAATGTTAAACAAGATGGTTTGAAAGTTGATGTTAATGCAAAAACAGAAGAAGTAGTTTTGAAAAATGTTAAAAACTACTCTACAGAAGAAAACGTACCGGGAACAGGTACTAAAGGTGCAATGATTTTTGCTATAGTTGGTGTTGGTTTAGTTGCAGGAAGTATCTATGTAGCTAGACGTAAAAAAGCTTTAGCAAAATAGTTAGTAATTTTAATCTAAACTTTTTATTATAATTAAAGAATTGCAAATAAATCTCTAATTTATATATTTATATAGGTTAGGACAAATCAAAACCGTTAGGGATAAACACGATAATTCTTAACCAAAAAGGAGCAGAGATGTTAAAAAGAAAGAACATTGTTTCAAAAATTCTATTGGCTTTAGGAATTATCGTGTTTTTAATTCCTTTAGTATTAAATTTGTATTATAAAAATGAAAATAAGGCAGTTATAAAAGAGTTTCGTTCACAAAAAGTTGAACAAAACAGTTCAAAAGATAATTCAAAGAGCGAAAACAATAATGATTCAATTTCTAATATTATCACAGGAAAACAAAGTGACACTAATGATAAACAAAATTCACCAATAGGAATAATTTTTATTCCAAAGATTAAAGAACAAATTCCGATATATAAGGATATAAAAGGAATGTTAGATATAAATCTTGATAAAGGCGTTGTTCTTTTATCACGTTCTACAATGATGAAAGATATTGATGAAGATAGTTTTAAGGAAAAAGAAAACTTGTCTCTTGATCCTAAAAAGACAGCAAACATGGTATTAACAGGTCATAGGGGCACTTTGAATACTAACCAAAATATTTTTAAAAATTTAGATAAACTTGAAAAAGGCGATAAATTTTATATAGATAATGGCATAAACCTATTAGAATTTAAAGTGTTTGAAATTAAAGTTATTGATCCAAAACAAGGAAACTTGATATATAGCGATCAGCCATTTAATCAATCTACTTTAGTAACTTGTACACCTTATCTTATTAATAATAAAAGGCTAATAGTTTCAGGGGGATTATCTAAAATTACAGATAATACAGATTCTGAAATATTAAACGATATTAGTAAAAATAAAAACGAGTTAGGTTTTTTCTCATTAGTGAATATTATGAATTTAATCATAGTGATAATTTTAATTGGATTAGTAATTGCATTTATTTTTAAGAAATACAAAAAAAGAACAAAAAAGGAGGTTATAGGTGAAAGTTCTAAAAAAATATAATAAATTATTTATGTTAGTTGCTTGCTCAGCTTTATTAATGTCTCCTGTCAATACTTCATATGCGAAAAATGAAACAGTGACACTACCAAGAATATATGAAGAAAATAAAGACAGAAAAGATAATAATATACTGTTAAAAGAAACAATTAAGGAATCAAAGCGAACTAATAAGATACGATTTATTCCAAGAACTTCAAGTGGCAAAATCCTCGATTCAGGTGTTTGGATTATTAAGGATAAGAATGGTAAGGTTGTAAAGACTTTTACTATTACCAAAAAAGTTAATAAATTCGAAACTGAATTAAAAGACGGTTCGTATACACTTGAACAACAAAAAGCACCAAACGGATATATTAAAGATAATAAAAAAGTTAACTTTTCTTTGCCAATTAACATAGATAAAGAAAAAGATGCCTTTGAAATATATCCTAAGTTTTTATCAAAAGAACAAAACGATAAAAACAACAAGAACCAAAATGAAAGAAAGCAAACACAGACAAGTAACAATAACGAGCAAAATGACAATACCGGGAATAACGCTAGAACAAATGAAAGAAATTATAAAACGGGTGGATTAGACCTTAAAATATTACTTTCGGCTTTTGTAGTAATTTTCCCAATTGTATTTGTTACTATAAATAAGCTATTAAGGGGTGAAAGAAATGAAAAATAAAAGGACAATATTAAATAGAATTCTTTGCATGGTAATGGCTTTTATGATTGTGTTTACTACGGTATTTACATCAGACTTAACAAGAAAAAACACTTCTCAAGCGGCAGGAAGCTTTCCTTTTTCAAGCTATAACGGTAGTATCAAATATAATGGATATGGATTAGATGTTCGCTTTGAGGGCACGTTTGGAAGAACGATTAGAAAAGGTGAAAAAATATATTTTACTGCAAGACCTACAGAATTTACAAAAAGTGATGAACAAAGATTAGCAAAAGATGGAGGAATACCTTCGGGTTTTGAAGAATTACTAAACAAGAGTATTTATGATATAGGCTCTGGAAAAGAATTAGGTAAATTTATAAATAAAACTGATTTTATTGCAAGTATTGATATTCCAGCAGGATCTAAAATGAGATTTCAAATTGACAATGCTCCTGTAATGCGTCCTTCAATAATAAATAATATAGAGAAAACATACACATATCAAGAAGGCTTGTATGTAGAGGATAAATTAATAGATAAAACAACGGTAACCGCAGTAGTGAAAGATATTAATACTGCAGCTGGTGTTGCAGTTTACCGCACTATGCTTGATAAAAATAAAAGGCCGGTTATTCTAGATTTAAAGGCAAGGATATGTAAACTTGACCTACCATCAAATTATGATGATATATTTTCGTTAAATACACCTTTGAATTTCAAAAACACGTCAAATGTTTTTAGGGCAATAGATTTTGAAATTAGAGAATGGGAAACCTTAAAAAGATTAGTAGAATCTGGCCGTAAATTAAAAAATGTTATCGATGCAGATACTCATGGGAACTATATGTACAATAGTTCGAATTTAAGTTCATACGATATAGAAGATAAGATCAGTAACTTAGAATCTATAAAAGACGAATTTCAACGTTATATGGGAGATATAAGCGACGTTCAAATAAGACAACTTACTAATATGTTTAAAGATAGAAGAAACAACTTTATGGGAAATGATATAACCTACAGAAATGCTGATTTGAAAGAAGAAGTAATTCTTCAATTTGCTCTGAAAAGCAAATCTGGAATGGACTTGTCATTTATCAAAAATATACCAAAAAGCTATTTTTTAGATACAGATAATTTAGCGGTAATTCAAACATATCAATCGCCTAAACTTTCTAATGGATTGCAATTTGATAGTGGAGACATAACAGATATAAAGGATATTGATATTATGTTAAATGGGAATAATGATGTGGCATTAATAAACATTAAAGTTGATATATCAGTAGGAATGTCAAATGTTTCGGTATCTAGGTTTAAAATTCCTATACCATCAAATATAAGTTTTTTCAATGGACTTAACAAACCAAACTTAGAATATAATGAATACTCGCCAAATCAAATAGAAACCCAACACGCTTTTGCGGCAGGATATAACTTTGATGGGCGAAAATGGGAAAATTTTAAAAATAGGGATTCAATATTTTTAGATGGTGAAGATGGTTTTCCTTTTTTAACAGATAAATATGATTCTGTTTCGATGGTTCCAAGAATAATAACAAGAACTGTTCAAACAAATTTAGATGGCGAACTAGTAGGTACTACACCTATTCCATTTAATAAAAGAAGAGTTCCTTCAGAAGACTTAGAGGTTGGAAAAGAAAGATTAAAACAAAAAGGTGAAGAAGGTGCCAAGAGGTATGATGGTACTATCGTTAAACAACCAAAAGATGAAATAACTGAATATGGTGTAAGAAAGACAGTAGTAAAAGAAGAAACAAATAAAATACCATTTAAGGAAATCAGAAGACCTAATGAAAATTTAAATGAAGGTGAAACTAAAACAATACAACAAGGACAAGTTGGAAAGAAAACTAGAAAGTCAACAACTGTAGTAAACAGCGAAACAGGAAAGACTATATCAGGCCCAACATATACGAACTGGACTACAATAACACAACCAAAAGATAAAATCATTGAATATGGTGTAAGAAAGACAGTCGTAAAGACAGAAACAAAAGAAATACCATTTAAGGAAATCAGAAGACCAGCAGATGATT
>QWBY01002182.1_pt1 | contig 12062 bp, 10 predicted proteins | sample 1972471 | NCBI WGS metagenome assembly QWBY01 (sample SAMN09866722, study PRJNA288562) | Human gut metagenome isolate term6_stool, whole genome shotgun sequencing... | reverse complement strand
CCGATCTCGATGCTGTCCTCCCCGGCGATCAGCTCGTGGGGGACGCCCCGCATGATTTTACTGAGTTTCATTACCTATTGTGAGATAAAGTGATGATTTTATTACTTCGGCTCTCCGAGGGTGAGACGGATCGCTCCCCTACCCCTCAGAGCGGTGCCGGGGGTGAGCGTCTGGTGGGTGATGTACCCTCCCCGCCCGCTGCAGGTGACCCTCAGCCCGAGCGTCTCGCAGAGGTAGAGGGCATCGGAGGTGGCCATACCGACGACGTTGGGCATCGTATTCATCCGGATGCTCAGGTCACTGAGGCGCCGGAGACTATCCTCGGGGAGGTAGCCGATCCAGTCAGCGCTCCCCTTGGGTCGCTTGATCCCTGTCACGTGAGCTGCCTGCTCCACACCGCTGCGGAGTCCTCCGCCCATGACGTGGGTAAAGACGGCTGTGGAGTCGCTCTGCACATCGCGGAGGCGGATCTTGTGCTGGGTGGCGCTCACCTGCTCGGCTATGCTGCGGATCACCGCACCGGGAGCGGCGGAGATATTGCCCTTATAGGGTGCGTTGATCACCACCATACAGGAGTACTTTGGCTTCTCGGCCGGGAAGTAGGCGGCAAAGGAGTAGCGGTGCCGATTATTCATATACCGTCCCGCTGCATCGATGCACTGGGCAGTGCCGGACTTGCCGGAGACGGTCACATTGGGCGTATTGATTCGCTTCCCCGTACCCTGGATCACTACGCCTCGGAGTATGCTCTGCAGGGAGTCGATGGCCGCCCGTCCGGCGATCTGCTTATTGATCACCTGCGGCTCACGCTCGTAGTAGGTGCCACCCTCGCCGGTGACGCGGGAGACGAGATAGGGCTCCATCATCTTGCCGCCATTGGCAACGGCATTGAAGAAGCGGAGCGTATAGATCGGAGGCATCTGGACGCTGTAGCCAAAGGAGACCCACGGCAGGGTGCCCGGTCCCCAGTCCTTGATGTCTGCCACCCGGGCGACGGCGGTCCCGGGGATCTCAAGTCGTATGGGAGAGAAGATATTCATCCCCATAAGCTTATTGTAGAAGTCCTCCGGCCGCTTCTCAAATCCCTTGAGCACCGTCTTGGCGACACCGATATTGGAGGACTGATACATTGCCTCCCGCACCGTGACCCGACCGAAGCCTCCCCCCTTCCAGTCCACGATCGTCAGCCCCTTGCGGTAGGCATAGCGCCCGCTGCCGGTATCGACGGTATCGCTCGGTGTGACGTAGCCCTCGTCGAGGGCGGCGAGGATGGAGATAGCCTTGAAGGTCGAGCCCGGCTCCAGCAGGTCCGCCAATGCGTGATTGGTCCGCTCGATGTAGTGTCCCTCACCCGCCATATCGAGATTGGAGAGCGCCTTGATCTGCCCCGTCGCCACCTCCATGACGATGGCGCAGGCCCAGGTGCCACCATACTCCTCGAGGGCGCTGCGTAGTGCCCGCTCGGTGATATCCTGTATGGTGACGTTGATCGTCGTGTAGACGCTCATGCCATCGGTGGGGAGCTTGATCGGGTCGCGGATCCAGCGTGGGGGGACAAAGATGAAGGCATCCAGCCCCTGCTTCCCGCAGAGGACGGAGTCAAAGGCGAGCTCCAGACCGCTATTGCCGTGCGTGATGCCGAGGCTGTCGGGGTCGCGCCGGAGGCTGCCTATGGTGCGCTGGGCGAGCGAACCGTAGGGGCGTATGCGACGGATGTACCGGGAGGTGGTGAAGCCGGAGACATTGCGATTGCGGGTGCGGAGGTAGGGCATCCGGAGCATCTCCTGCAGCTCGCTGTGGGTCACCTCGCGCGTGGCGACGGGCCATGAGCGGCTCCGCTTACTATACCCCTGCATTAGGTGCTGGCGATAGCTGGCGGCGGAGCGATCCTTGAGGAGGCTGGATAGCTGATGGGCGAGGCTGTCGACATTGGCGGTGAAGAGGCTGTCTACGAAGCCACCGGCACGGAAGTCTATGCGGGTGTCGTAGTAGGGGACGCTGATCGCCAGTGGGTGGTCCTCATCGGAGTAGATATTTCCCCGGAGGGGCTGGGAGGGCTGATTGGCGCGGCGCATATTGGCATTGAGCTTACGCCATGCCGGGGCGTCTGTCGTGGCGGTGAGGAAGGTCCTGCCAAAGATCAGCACCGCCGCCACCAGCAGCATCCCGCCGATGATCTTGTAGGTCCGGTAGGACTGCCGCAGTCTATGCTCCTTCTGCTGCTCCTGACGGGATAGTTTTTTTTCTCTCTCTTCCACCATCTATAGCCACACACTCCCCGGGCTTTACCGGTCGATGATGATGGGAGGATTCTTGGGGATGGAGATGTCGAGCCCCTCCTCGCTGACACGGCTCTCTATGGCGGATAGGCGACGGGCACCCATCAGTGTCGAGGAGGTGGATACGTACTCCATCCGCAGCTCGGTGATCTCCCTGTCGAGCCGGTCAACCTTGCTCTTCTGCCGCAGGCTGTGGTACGAATTGAAGATACTGAAGAGGCAGAAGAGTGCCAGGGCGACCACCCAGCGGAGGGCGTGCGTGTTCATCGAGCGAACCAAGTACTTCCCCTCCCAGAAGTCGCCTAAGCGGTCTAAGAAGGTCTGACGATTGAGCTTAAACTTTGGCTTCCTTGCCCTATTCCTCTCCATCTTGATCCTATTTGTAGCAAAGGTAACTATTTCGCCTTACAATGAAGCGCCCTACCCCACACGATCTGCAGGGGGTGACGCATTAGGGTAGCACAATAGCCATTCATCTCATCGTGAAGGATTGGGACCCCGCAAGGGGTCGAGGGGATCAAGGCGGGTCTCGGTACATCGGTCACCGCTTCGCGGATGACCGATGCCTATGGAGCGAGCACCCTTCGGGTGCCTCATGGCTTGTCCGACTTGTCCGACTTGTCCGACTTGTCCGATTTGAGGTCATCACAGAGAGGGACGTCCTTTTTATCTGGAGCACCGCCCCGCCTGACTGAGCAGGGGTGACTCATTTGAGCAGTGCAGAAGCTATTCAACTCATTATGAAGAGTGGAAGACGAAGCACCCGACAGAGGTGCCCGTTTTTTAGCTGGAAAACTCAAATGCGTCACCTCTGGTCCAAAATTTCAAGTACACATGAAAACTCTTCCTCAGAGACAATAATTTCAAGCGGGCTTGAAATTTCTGAACGGGTTATTTCATGCGTTTGCCTTTATGAGACCTTTGAAGAGGATGACGGCTCGCTGATGCGCTTGTCTCGGAAGTGGTGCCAGGCTGCCTCCGCCTGAGCGCGGAGCATGGTGAGACCATTGGCGGTGCGGCAACCGTGCGCCAGTCCCTCCTCGAGGAAGGGGGTCACCTCCGGCTCGTAGGTGAGGTCGATGAGCAGCTGCCCGGCGTGGAGTGCGTCGTAGGGCAGTGGCGGCTTGGCACCGGGGTACTTGGCGCTGCCGAGTGGTGTGGCGTGGACGATCAGCGGCGTGCGGGCGAGCTGCTCCGGCGTGAGCTCCTCGTAGGTGAGCCCGCGACTCCTCGATACCGTCTCGGAGGGGATGCCCAGCTGCTCAAGTGCCACCCGGACAGCCCTTGAGGCGCCACCGCTGCCGAGGATCAGCGCACAGCCGGGGAGGGTCCCTTCCCCGATCTCTTCCCTGAGCGAGGCGGCAAAGCCCTCCACATCGGTATTGTAACCGGTGAGGATCCCCTCACGGCAGGTGACACAATTGACCGCTCCCACAGCTGTTGACAGCGGGTCGAGCCGGTCGAGATAGGGGATGACGGCGGTCTTGTAGGGTGTGGTGACGTTGAAGCCGTCCCAGTGGGCGGTACGGCGAACTTCAGTGAAAAAGGGACTCACCTCCGAGCGATCGATTAGCCGGTAGGTGGAGCCTTCAAGCCCCTCTCTCCGGAAGATCTCTGCGAAGAGCTCCGGCGACCGGCTGTAGCCTATGTCGCGCCCGAGGAGGCCAAGACGGTATACGCTCTTCATCACACCGAGGGGCAACTATGACTTTACCTCGCCCCAGCTGCTGCGGTCAAGCTTGCGGTAGTTGACCGCCTCACCGATGTGGTGGGTCAGCACCTCGGGCGATCCCTCCAGGTCGGCAATGGTGCGCGACACCTTGAGGATCCGGTCGTAGGCACGCGCCGAGAGCCCGTAGTGGTCCATGGCGCGGCGGAGGAGCTCGCGCCCGGCAGAGTCGATGTGGATGTACTCCTTCATCAGGGCGGGAGTCATCTGGGCATTGGTGTAGATGCCGGGGATCTCCCTGTAGCGTGCCGCCTGTATGGCACGCGCCCGCAGCACCCGCTCACGGATCACGGCGCTCGACTCGCCCGGCTCTCTCGATGAGAGTGCCTCAAAGGGGACCGGCACGATCTCCACCTGTATGTCGATGCGGTCGAGGAGGGGCCCGGAGAGGCGCCCGAGGTAGGCGGAGATCTGTCCGGGGAGGCAGGTGCAGTCCTTTGCAGGATTATTGTAGTTGCCGCAGGGGCAGGGATTCATCGATGCCACAAGCATGAAGGAGGCGGGGAAGGTGATCGTGCCACGGGCTCGTGAGACGGTGACGATCCTGTCCTCGAGCGGCTGCCGCAGCACCTCCAGCACGTGGCGGGAAAATTCCGGCAGCTCGTCCAGGAAGAGCACCCCATTGTGCGCCAGCGAGATCTCGCCCGGCTTGGGGTAGGTGCCGCCACCGACCAAGGCGACCCCGGAGGTGGTGTGGTGGGGGGAGCGGAAGGGGCGCCGCGTCATCAGTCCGCTGTCGGGAGGTAGCACGCCGGCGACGGAGTGGATCATCGTCGTCTCGATCGCCTCCTCCTTGGTGAGCGGCGGGAGGATCGCCGGGAGCCGCTTGGCCATCATCGACTTGCCGCTGCCGGGCGCACCCACCATAAGGATATTGTGATTGCCTGCCGCAGCCACCTCCATGGCGCGCCGCACCTCCTCCTGCCCCTTCACGTCCGCAAAGTCGAGCATACTCTCTATGGAGGTGACGAAGTCCGCCTCCGTGGTGTGGTCGCTCACCACCTCGAGCGTCCCGGTGCCGGAGACGAAGGCGAGCACCTGCGTGAGCGTGTCGGCGGCATAGACGGTCAGCCCGTCGATGACTGCCGCCTCCCGCGCATTGGCCCTCGGGACGATGATGGCGCGGAAGCCATCCCGCACCGCATTGATCGCCATCGGGAGGATGCCGTGGATCGGCTGTATCCGACCGTCGAGGGAGAGCTCGCCCATCACCACCACGCGCTCCAGAGGGGATAGGTCGAGGGGGCACATCAGCCCGGCGAGGACGACGGCGAGGGGTAGGTCGTAGGCGGCTCCCTCCTTGCGTATGTCGGCGGGGGACATATTGATGATGTAGCGTCGCCGCTTCCAGCCGATGCCGGACTCCAGCAGCGCCGCCTCTACCCGCTCCCGGCTCTCCTTGACCGCCGTGTCGGGCAGTCCCACGAGCGTGTAGCGCACTCCGTCCTGGCACTGTGCCTCGATGGTGATCGTGGTGGCAGAGAGCCCATTGACCGCCTGACCGTAGATCTTGGCAAGGGCGTGGGAGGGGTCTCTCTCCTCAGCTCCCTCGCCAGGGTAGGTGAGGTCGTCCGATAGCTCGATCATTTTCTCTTACTCTTCTTCAGTGGGATGGTGTCGTGGGTGAGGATGTACCGGGTCAGCTCGGGGAGGTCTGAGGGGCGATCGATGACGCTCATCAGCGTGTCGACGACGAAGTAGGCGGGGAGCCTCTCCGCCCCGAGGGAGGTGGCGATCGTCGATGCCTCGCCGATGCTGTCGCTGACGAAGCGGGTCCGGCGGTCGGGTGAGGGGAGGAAGGGCGTCGCCTCCCCCTGCCCGATCAGCAGGAGGAGACTCTTGACGCCGAGGCTGTCGGCGGTGTGGTAGAAGGGGCGGAGCAGCGTGCTGTCCATATCGCTCTCGCAGAGGGCCAGCACCGCCATGAAGTGATCCGGCTTGATGAAGGCCTTTGTCTCCCTCTCCTCCCTGCCAAAGTGGTCGGGGAAGCGACTGAAGGAGGTCTCGCGACTCAGACCGAGGGCAGTCAGGAGGTCGGTGTGGCTGTACTGCGCCGTGGAGAGCAGTCTCCCGAGGAGTGATGTCTCCTGATCGGGGAAGCGCCGCAGCCCGTCGAGGGCGTAGAAGAGGCTGAGCCGACGGCCGGTCATCCGCCCGTAGAAGTCCCTCAGCTCGGGCGTGATGCTGTCGCCCGCCTCAGCGATCAGTCGCTGCCACTCCATCAGCTCATCGGCGTAGCGCGCTCCCTCGATCTTGCCGGGGCGGTACCTCAGCTTGGTGGTGTCGGGGATCAGGACCGCCTCTATCAGTCCGGTGGTGTCGGTGAGCACGAGGAAGTCAAGCGTGTCGCGGTCGAAGTGCGCCTTATACTTCTCATCGATCGTATCTATCCTGATGGCAGTCGTGCCGTAGGTGTAGAGCAGTGCCGGCTGCGTGACGGGACGGAGGTCGACGGCGAGGGGACTGCCGGCCTGATCCCTGCGGCTGCAGCCGATGAGTATCAACAGCAGGGCGGCGAGGAGAAGGAGAGTGGGCTTACTTTGCCTCATATGATGGTAGAGTGATGGTGTCGTAGATCAGTACACGCTCCCGGTCGGGGATGTCGTACTTGGCCAGGAGCGTCAGGAGCGCCTCGAGTCGGGGGGCGTTGGCGGGTTTCGTATGGAGTGCCTGACGGAGTAGGGCGATGCCCTCGGTCCGCTCTCCTGTCGCGAGGAGTGCGACCCCCTCGTGGAGCGGGAGCGAGGAGGAGTGGGCGCGCTTGACCGCCTCCTCCGCCCGGCCCACCTCGAGGAGGAGGGCACAGAGGGTCTCGGTGATCTCCCTATCCTCCCCGTCGGCGAGGAAGTCCGCCTTATAGGCTGCCTGGAGTGTCTCCTCCGGCTCGCCCCGCTCTCTCAGCAGCCGGACACGCTCCGCCACCAGCCGGACCCTTCCCGGGCCCTCCACCTGATCCTCCGCCTTGCGGATGAAGTCGATGGCGTCGCTCTTCCGCCCCAGCTTCACCAAGAGTGAGGCGACCTTCTCCGCCGTACTGCTTCTCATCCCCTCCTCGTGGATCGCTTCCTCCAGTGCGTGGAGAGCCTCCTCGTCCCTGTCGTCCATCATATAGACCACCGCTATGCCGCGCCACACCTCTCCGGAGTGGCTCCCATAGTCTCGCTGTGACCGCTCGTAGAGCCGCCCCGCCCAGCCGTAGTGACCATCGTGCGCCACCCGTAGGGCGAGGTCGCAGAGCTGCTCTTCGGTATAGAGGTCTGCCGCTCGGGTGAAGGGTCCGTCAAGGACGAAAGGATCGCCCCTAAAGGGGCTGATGAAGTCGCCCGCATCGCTGTAGAGCGTGTAGAAGCGGTAGGCCCCGAAGAGGAAGTCCCTCATCTGCTCCCGCAGTGTCATCGGCTCGCTCTCCCCGAGGGAGAGCCCTCCCGGCAGGTCCATCGGCGGGATCATCCGGTCCAGTCCGGGGATGAGGGAGAAGGAGTAGCGGTCGGAGGAGATCAGGCGCCGCCCGCCGAAGAGTGCCTTGCCCCAGTTGGTCAGCATCCTCACATTGCCCTCGATCAGGTCGGGGTGGGTGGGGATGTAGGGGTAAAACCAGTGGGCAGGGCTGCTAAAGAAGGGGAAGCCCTTAAGGTTTTTCACCGACGAGTACTCCATGTCGAAGCGGTCCTTCTGCATATCTCCCAGCCGCCCCATCGCATCGGCGAGGAGGCCCTCTATCTCATCATCCCGCTGCTCGTCGAGGCTGTGGTAGAAGTTTTGCACCTGATCCTCCATCGTCGCCCCCGGCATACCGCGCAGGTGCTCCCCGAGACCCTGCAGCTTAGGCAGCACCTCCTCGGTGAAGATCCGGTCGTTGCGCTCCGTCGTGTAGGTGTCGAGGAGCACCTCCACCGCCATATGGAGCTCCTCCCGTAGCCGGCGCAGGGCGGCGAGTCCCCGCTCCGCCAGGTGGGGGTAGAAGTGGAGGATCTCCCTCTGATGCCGTCGCCCGCCCATCAGCAGGGCAGGCAGGGCGATCGCCACATCTGCCGGCTCACGATCCTCCAGCACCTCGATGAGGAGGGTCAGCTTGGCGGGGTCATACTCCTCGCACAGCCCCACGGCGAGCCCCGAGAGCAGCATGTGCCGCTCCACCCTGTCGGTAGAGCGACGTATCGCCTCGCAGTCCGCCTCCGTCAGCCGGTTGGTCGCCCAGAGGTAGTCAAAGAGTCGGTCCAGCCGGTCGTAGTAGCCCGGCTCCTGCCTCGTCAGGGGATGCGCCAGATCCGCTGCAAGGTCGTACCCCTCCCCGAGACGTCGCCTGGCATTTATGCAGCTCGGGGGCAGACATCGCTCTACATCCCGAGCCTCGCGGATCAGCATACGTAGCTCTCGCCCAATCTTGCGGAGTATCTCGTTGCGGGAGGGATCCTCGGCCCCCTTGGCATAGTAGTCGCAGAGGAGCCGATAGGTCTCTGTCAGCTCTCTGAGCCGGGGGCTGTCGGCCGTGGGCGTGTCGTCAAGCATCTCAAAGGCCCGGGCGTAGTGACCGCTCAGGGTATCCTCGATGAGCTGTCTGCTCCGGGGCACGTTGTAGTCGGTCATCTCGTTTTCCGAGGGGGAGAAGGGGTGTCTCATAGGCAGGGCTTAGGACTTCATTACGTGGAGGGGATCGATGTAGAAGAGGAGGCTGCAGGCGAGGAGGAGCAGTCCGATGATGATGGTGGCGATGCGGCTGCCCTTTCGCCCTAAGGCACGGAGCCATATCTGCGCCTGCGGACTGGCGAAAAACCACTCTCTGTCGGCGATGCCGACCCAGAGAGCCAGCAGCCCGGGGAGGACAAACATCCCCACCACCGAGAGCTCTATCAGCAGCCTGGCTGTCATCGGGGCACTCAGTCGATGGTGAGGCGGCGCGCCTGCCCGTCGTCGATGATCTCAATGTGGAGCCTGAGCGCCTCCTCGTCGAGGAGCGGTGTGACCACCTCGGGCCACTCGATGAAGCAGTACTCGCCACTGTCGATGTACTCCTCAAGACCGATGCGGTAGGCACCCGCCAGGTCATCGAGCCGGTAGCAGTCGATGTGGTAGATGACGCTGTCGTCGGCGGTGTGGTACTCATTGACGATCGCGAAGGTGGGGCTGCTGGTCACCTCCTGGATCCGGAGGAGCTTGCAGATCTCATCGATGAGCGTCGTCTTGCCCGCTCCCATAGGCGCATCAAAGGCCCAGACGCGGTGGTCGCCAAAGTTCTCCAGCAGCTCCTTAGCCACCTCGGGGAGTTGGTCGAGTGTATAGATGATGTCGTACTTCATAAGTGGTCACAATCTCTTCCCACAAAAGTAGCCATTTCCCCCCTAAAGACCTTTGCAAAATGGTCTTTCGCCGAAAAAGCACCGCTTTTTCGGCAGGGACTTTGCAGAATGCCCCAGATGCAAGGAACTGAGAGTGAGGACGAAGGGAGTGTGCTTACGCACATGACCAAGCCCGAATCTCGAAAGTGACGCCGCAGATGGGGTATTATGCAAAGGTCTCCCCTATTCTCCCTCCTCTCCGGAGCGGTAGATCAAGGGTGACGCCCTGCCCGGGTCGGACAAGTCGGACGAGTCGGACGGGTCGTGAGGCACCCGAAGGGAGCTCGCTCTATGAGAATGTTGCACGAAGTGCCATTCTCGCACATTTGTTACAAATGTGCTGAGACCCGCTCCTACCCCCTCAACTTCTGGCGGGTCGCCGAGCAGAAATCCCCCTTTCCAGAGACCCAGCAAGGCGGGGGGTCCCCCCCTGGCGGATAGGGGGCGATCACTAATACCGATATTAGAGATTTCTTTTACCGGTATTAGTGATCTCTAATATCGGTATTAGGTGACGCCTTGGTCTGCGGGGATAAGTCGGACCAGTCGGACGGGTCGGACAAGTCGGACGCTCCCCCCTCCCCCAGTCTTAATCCTTGTTTTAATGGAGTATGGTCTGCGAGCCTACGTTGTGAAATCGGTGGTCGCTTACGCTCCCAGTCTTAATCCTTGTTTTAATGGAATATGGTCTGCGAGGGCCAAATCTGTGAAGATCTGTATGTGAGCCCTTTATGATCAAAAAGACCGCAGAAACCGAAAATTTTGAGGAAAAACATGTACCTCTGAGTGCAAACATACAAAGGTTTTTTGAATTGATTGTACAACGTGTCATCTCTGCCTAACAATTTTGGGATTTCCGAGTGTTTTCCACCGCTGATTACGCCCCTGCCAAGGCGTGACGCGTAGCCATCGATTTCCCAGCGACCCATCCGGTGGAGCACCCCGACAGGGGTGCCTTTTGCGTAGCCCGGGTGTCGAGGCACGAAGTGCCGAAGACCCCGGGTTTGCTGCGATACGCCTTATCCATCCGACCCCGATAGGGCGTCGGTCCCTCCGGCGATCACCCTTCCGAGCGACCCCTGGCGGGGTCGAGGGGTGAGGTTCGGGCTATGCTTTCCCGGGGTCATCGGGGCTACGCCCCTCCGACACCCGGGCTACGAAGGATGCACCTCTCCGAGGTGCCCTCCCCGCCTCTCCCTTCCGACGCCTCCTGATCGATGCCCTGGCGGGGTCGCGGATTGCTACGCCACTTGACCCGAGACTGTGAAGCGAGCACCCCTTAGGGGTGCTTTGCTCCGCTGTGTAGCCTCCTCAGAAGAGGAGACTGTAGGAGAGGGCAGCGTAGAAGAGCCCGTAGTTATTCTTACTATTGTACGTATAAGCCTCCGGGTGGATCACCGCTTCGTCACCTGACCACTTGAAGAGATAGGCATCCATGGCACCGCCCTTGAGCTCCACGGCTGAGTGTGCGGTGCAGCGGTACCTGATGCCGCAGCCCAGCTTGAGCCCCAGTCCCCATGCCTGTGCCTTGCCGTAGTCCTTGGAGTCGGCAAGGGTGGAGTAGGCATTGGAGGCGCGTGCCGCGCCCAAGGTGGCGTAGGTGAAGAGCTCCATCCGATCCATAACGAAGGGGTGGTAGTCCACCACATGGATTCCGAATAGGTCCACTGCAGCCTCGCTCAAGAGCGTGTGCCCCTGAAGATTTGTCTCCATAGAGATATTGGACCACTCAAGCCCTACCGTGGTGGCACGATCCCTGAGTCGGTAGCCGAGGGAGAGCCCCATAATGGGTCTCATGCCTCTGTAGGCCTCTGCATCCGCTCTTCGGATCGAGGCGAGCGAGGCATCAGGTGTGGTCAGTCCGGCACCCTGCGTAAGGGTGAGCTCAAAGGAGGGTGCCCTGAAGTCCTCCCCAGTCTGTGCTGCGCCCGTAGTCGTGAGTGTGAGGAGGGCTGCCAGAGCGATGGCGATGTTGGGGAGGTAGGGGGTGACGTCCTCGCCGAAGTGGGCGAGCTCCCGGACGAGGTGGGAGGAGATGGCGGCAAGCTCGGGGCGGGTGAAGAAGAAGAGGGTGTCGAGACCGAAGTGGCTGAGGTTGGTCTCCGCCATCTCTCGCTCTGCCTCCATATCTCTCACGGAGCGGATGCCGCGGATGAGTATCGTCGCACCCACTCGCCGGGCGTAGTGCGCTGTGAGCCCTTCGGTGGAGGCGACGGTGATGCGCGGCTCGTCGCGATAGAGCTCGGCGATCTGTCGCACCCGCACATCGGGTGCCGTGTCGTACTGCTTGCCGACATTGACCCCCACGAGGATGTGCAGCTCATCAACGACGCCAAGGGCGCGGCGGACGAGGTCATCGTGCCCTATCGTGAAGGGGTCAAAGGAGCCGGCGAAGAGACCGATGCGGGGCTTACTCATTAGATATCATCGGTCTCAAGGTTGTCTACGATGAAGTCCTGCCGCTCGCGGCTGTTGGTGCCCATGTAGAACTTCAGCAGCTCGGGGACGTTGTCCTCCTTCTTCATCACCACGGGGTCAAGCCGCATATTCTCGCCGATGAAGTTGCCAAACTCCTCCGGCTTGATCTCTCCGAGACCCTTAAATCGGGTGACGGAGGCGCTCTTGCCGATCTTCTTCATCGCCTCATTGCGCTCCCGCTCGTCGTAGCAGTAGATGATCTCCTTGCCCTGGCGGTCTCGCACACGGAAGAGGGGCGTC
>QWBY01001981.1_pt1 | contig 12067 bp, 10 predicted proteins | sample 1972471 | NCBI WGS metagenome assembly QWBY01 (sample SAMN09866722, study PRJNA288562) | Human gut metagenome isolate term6_stool, whole genome shotgun sequencing... | reverse complement strand
AGAGAAGGGGATTCGAACCCCTGATACGCTTAATCACGTATACCCGCTTTCCAGGCGAGCGCCTTCAACCAACTCAACCATCTCTCCACGCTGATTGTTCACAAAGTTTCTTAACTTGACTTTACTATTATAGTATAAAGCGGCCAGCTTGTCAAGTTCTTTGTGGTGCATAAAAAAGATCCGTAAGCTTTGCCCACGGACCTTGTATATCTTTCTTATATATTATTGATTAATGGCTCTTGTAAGTGTTACTTGTTTAGTAGCTGCATCCCATACTATGCCTTTGCCATCTTCTAGGCCAAGGGCTCTTGCGATGTTTGCAACTGGTAGCATAGTTCTGCCGTTAACAATTTCTGGCTTAACGTCGCTTGTAGTTTCTATTCCATTAACGATGATCTTGTTTGTGTCAACAGGGATCTCAACTCTGTATTGGCTGTCTTGAACTATGGCTGTTCTTGTCTCTTCTACCCAGTCAACGCTTAGGCCAAGGGCTTCTGCAACGAATCTTAGTGGAAGCATAGTTCTGCCGTCTTTGATGTAGGCAGCTGCGTCCATAGTAACTTGGCTTTGTCCGCTAATTTTAACCTTGTCAAGTGCGTTTGAGCCTATGGTAATGATGGCTCTTGCTTCGTTTGCTGCAAGTGGTGCAAGCTCTACTTTTTCTGCTGGCTTTTCTTCAGTCTTTTCTACTGGCTTATCTAAGCCTAAGTCCTTTACATAGTCTTCTGCATAAAAAGTGTAGTGTATAGACTTATTTCCGAACATCTCTTTAAGACCAGTTTGAATACCATCATAGACAAAGTCTGCCCACTTTGATGTATTAGATGAAAACATCTCACCCTTTGGAAAATCATAACCAGCTTTAGGAGTAAGCTCTATTGAGAACCTATATTCCCCACCTGCATTAAATACCTCTCCATGATATGGTGGTTTAAGTACTTTTCCTTCACCTGTCCAACATTCAAATTTAACATCAACTTCTCCTTCAAGAACCTTTACATCGACAGGCTTGATCTCCTTACCTATGCCATAAACATCTCTAAAGTTAGTTTCGATAACGACCTTTTGAATCTCCTTAGTCTTTGCCACAAGCGTATTGTCCTTCATTGGCACAAGACCCACTAATAATACCAAAGCCATGGCGATGGCTAAAATATTTCTTATCTTTTTCATACTACTTCCTCCTTAATTGTAGCTTTATTGAAGTTACACTTCTGTCATCATTATACCTCATTAAAACACTTATTGCAATGGGCAAAAAAAGATCCGTGAGCTTTGCCCACGGACCTTGTATAGTATTAATTATTTTGTGATAGTTCTTGTTAATGTTACTTCTTTAGTAGCTGCGTTCCATACGATGTCCCTGCCATCTACAAGGCCAAGTGCTCTTGCGATGTTTGCGATTGGAAGCATTACTCTGCCATTAACAATTTCTGGCTTAACGTCGCTTGTTGTTGTTACACCGTTAACTGTGATGTTGTTTGTGTCAACAGGTATTTCAACTCTGAATAACATATCTTGAATAACAACAGTTCTGTTGTCCTTGATCCAAGAAACTTGTAAGCCAAGAGCTTCTGCAACGAATCTTAGTGGAAGCATTACTCTGCCGTCCTTAACGTATGCAGGAGCGTCCATTAGTCTCTTAGTGTGAAGGTCATTACTTACTTTGTCGATCATGTTAGAACCGATGCTGATAACAGCCTTTGTTACGATAGTGTCGTTCTTCTTTTCTTCTACTACCTTAGTTTCTTCTTCCTTCTTGTCCTTTTCAGCTTGTCTTTCGTAGTAGTTAGACTTTTTGTTTCTGCGGTTTCTATAGTAATAGTAGTCGTCATCGTAGTAATATCTGTAAGTGCCAGTTTCGTAGTCGTAGAAGTATCCGTCATACCAGTAAGGAGCACTTGTGAATGTTACTTCAACTGTTACAGCACTATCTGGCATTGTAAAATCAGCTTGGTAGTTGTAAGAGTAGTTGTAGTTGTATCTGTTATACCATCTGTAATCATAAAAGTCGTCCCAGCGTTTGAAGTCGTCGTAGTCGTAGCTGTAGCCGTATCTTCTGCACCATCTCTTGAAGCTAGAGTAGTCATATCTTGAGCAGTCGTGGTTGTCACACCATCTGATGTAGTCGTCGTAGTCGTAGCCTCTGTACCATCTTGAATTTGGATAGTATGGATAGTCATCGTAATAGTTTTTGTACTTTTTATTGCTTAGAGTAAGAGGATTGCCTTGACCGTCTCTAACAACGATTCTATCAACAACGTATCCACGTGCTGGATCAGCTGTTACAGTTATAATCTTGCCTGCTTCTGATTCTGTAACATTTGTACTAGCTGTTCCGTTGTATCTTCTGTATACTGAGATAGGGTATTCATCTTTCTTTTCATCTTTCTTATCTTCTGCAGGTTTTTTAGCTTTTTCAAGAGCTTTTTTTACATCTTCTGTGCTCTTAGCATCTTCTATAGCTTTTTCAGCTTTTTTCTTTTCTTCATCATTTAGCCCTAATTTAGCAAGCTCTTCCTTAGCGGCTTCTTTAGCTTCAGCAAGTTCTTTTTCTTTTGCTTTTTCTTTTGCTTTTTCTTCATCTTTTTTTGTTGCATCTGCAACGATTTCATCTACAGCTTTTTTTGTTGTAACAGTAGTATCATTAATTTTTGCTATTATATCGTTCTTTTCGCTTTCTTCTAGATTTTTAAGAGCTTTAATCTTATTAACAGCTTCTGTCTTATACTCTTGTCCTGCTACATCTGTATCTGCGCTTGGTTGTCCACCTTGTTCTGATTTATTTCCACCTTGGTCATTTGGTGTGTTTTGTGTTCCACCTTGTCCATCTGCTGGTGCAGGTCCTTCTGGAGTTACAACAGGTAATGGTCCTTGAGTTCCTGCCTCCTCAGCAAATACATTTACAGGAGCGAATCCTATAAGCATTACAAATACTAATGCTATCGACAAAATATTTCTAATCTTTTTCATACTACTACCTCCTTAATTGTAGCTAATAATTTCGAAAGTACTATATTAGTCTTCTTATCCATATTATATTACTAATTCAAATTTTTTGCAAGTACTAAATGCTCTATCTTGTTAAAATTTTTAATTTTTCATAGATATACCACTAAGTCTAGTTGTACATCGCTTCAAAAGCGTTCATCGCCTCCCATATGCTTAGAAGCTTAGTATATACTCGCACGCTTCATATATATTAGCCCCTTTCTCATATAGCACCTCGCTTCCTATATAGTACCTCGCCTCTCATATATGAGCCCCTTTACTATACCATTCGCTAAGAAATACGAAAACGATTGCCATAAACTATAATTAGTGATATAATACCCTTTGGGTGATAATATGGATTTAAAAAGCACTATTAGGGTAATCGAAGGCTTCCCAAAGGAAGGTATTTCTTTTAAGGACATAACAACTCTTTTGAAGGACAAGGACGCTTTCAGATGCGCTATCGATGAATTAGAAAAAAATATAGAGGGACTTGGCGCTGAGTACATCGTGGGTCCTGAGGCGAGGGGCTTTATGCTTGGCTGCGCTCTTAGCTACAAGATGGGTCTTGGCTTTATTCCTGTTAGAAAGAAGGGCAAGCTTCCAGCTGAGACTGAGTCTTTCTCGTATGAAAAGGAATATGGTACTGACACTATCGAGATTCACAAGGATGCGATTAAGCCGGGAACTAAGGTTGTTGTAATTGATGACCTTCTAGCAACTGGTGGCACTGTTGAGGCTGTGAAGAACCTTCTTGTGAAGATGGGTGCCGAGATCGTTGCGTTTGAATTTTTAATTGAACTTACTGACCTTAAGGGCCGCGACAAGCTTAAGGGCTACAAGGTCGACTCTCTAATCACATATAATGTATAGCGTTGGCAAAAAAGAGATTGAGCGCTTCATCATCAAGAGCTACCGCAAGGAGCTTTGGAAGAAGTTTCTTAAGGCGATAAACGACTTTAATCTCATCGAAGAAGGCGACAAGGTTTTGGTCGCTATCAGTGGCGGCAAGGATTCGATCCTACTTGCGAAGATGTTTGAGGAGCTAAAGAAGCACTCGATCATTAACTTTGACGTGTGCTACGTGAGCATGGACCCTGGCTTTACTAAGGAGAACAGGGACAAGCTAGAGGAGCTATGTAAGTTTTTAGGCATAGACTTACAGATATTTGAGACGGACATATTTGAGGTGGCGGAGAAGCTTGCGGGTGACTACCCGTGCTACATGTGCGCTCGTATGCGCCGCGGTGCTTTGTATAGCAAGGCCAAGGAGCTTGGCTGCAACAAGGTGGCTTTGGGTCACCATATGAATGATGTGGTTGAAACGACTCTTATGAATATGCTCTACGCTGGCACTTTCAAGACCATGCGCCCTATACTTGACAGCCAAAACTTCGAAGGGCTAAAGCTGATTAGGCCTATGTACTACATAAGGGAGGATGACATAAGACGCTGGCTCAAAAGGAGCGACCTTAAGGCTTTGGACTGCGCCTGCTCTGTTACGAAGAAGAGAAGTGGCAATATTCGCTACGAGATCAAGGACCTTGTTTCTGAGCTTATGGCGAAGAACGACATGGCAGAGAGAAACATTTTGAACAGCGCGATGAATATTAATCTTGACTCTTGCGTTGCTTGGGAGAAAGATGGGAAGAAGTATTTGTTAGGCGAAGAAATAGATGAATAATATATAAAACAATGGTCGGATTGCTCCGACCATTTTCTTGTTTATATTATTTCTCCTTGTCTTACCATAGCTCATTACCCTTTGTTTCGCCCCAATCAATTTCTTCACTCTTGTAATCACCTTTGTATCCATCAAAAAGCTCTACTATGCTTTTTCTTTTATTATGCTTTTGTATGATGATCTTGTCCTCGTGCTTGCTTATTGAAAGCTCGTCGTTTTCACTCCAACCAAGCTCATCTAATAAAACCTTAGGAAGTCTTATACCTTGACTGTTGCCCCACTTTTCTAAAGTAATCATAGAATATACCTCCATATATATTTTTTAATTCACTTTGTCAATATTTTATCTTTTATCATATACCTAAAACTTCTTACAATTACTCTGGAAGATAGTCAAACCATGGGACTTCACACATCGAAAATTGCTTTCCTTCGCTTGCTGGTCTACGAAGTTTGTCTTGTTAATCGAAAAGTGTATTACTCGTGACTTAGGCTTCGCAAATTGGAAATTTCTAAAAGCTCGTTCGCTTGAAAATTCATATTCGTTACGCTCTGCTCCACTAGATGAATTTTGAAGAACCTCGTTCTAAAGAACGAGAACCTTGGTGCAAGACACTTGGGCAGCTCTCTTCGCTAATAAATTTCACAATTTGTTCAGATGCGTCACTTCGTTAATAACACTTTTCTCTTATTTGATAGTGAAAACAAAATTTTTTGATTTAGCACACAACTAAGTTTGCAGAGCAAATGTGATGATTGAGCGAAGTGGACTGACGAAGCAAGCGGAATGTACAAATGTACCTGAGCATTGCTGAGGAAGGAACGAGCTCAAGGGCGCATTTGAATGCAAACTATTTATCAATTACAATACTCTTATCCAACACCTTTATCCCATTTTCATTTAGAACACTTAAAGCAACGCTTCTCATCACTCTCTCCACTCTCCACTGCTCACCAGGTATAGTCTTAGCAGCGCAAGTGATCACTATACCATTAGAGGCAAAGTCGGTGATGCCCCACACGCTCACATCCTCAATCACGGCGTGGTCGTCGTTAACTGGCTTTAGCGCCTCGGTCAAAAGATCTACTGCCTTCTTTGCATCGGCATCGTAAGCTATCGGCACGTTGATCAGCGCTCTTTGTATGTTCTTGTTTCTGTTGGTAACGACTCTGATCTCGCCATTAGGCACGACGTGCAACTCGCCGTTGTAGTCGCGTATAGTCGTTGTACGCAGGCTTATCCTCTCAACTACGCCTGTTTTGCCCGCAACTGTGATGTCGTCGCCGATCACGAAGCTATCTTCAAGCATAAGAAAGATGCCGCTGATTATGTCCTCAACGAGACTCTTGGCCCCGAAGGAGATCGCGATACCGCCTATCCCAGCTGTTGTGATGATGGCTGAGGTGTTGACTCCGAATATCCTTAAAGCTGACAGAAACCAGGTAAATATTATAATGATTGTAACGAAGCTCTTCATAACGCTAAGGACTGTCTTAACTCTCTTCGCGTCGATGGCTCTGAGCTTGTCGTACTTCTTTCTCGCAAGCTTTGATATGATAAGCTCCAAAACCTTTATCACGACTATGGCGATGACTAGGTACAAGGCTGCTAGCGCTACTCTACCAAGTGTGTTAAGGCCTCCTGCTTCATTCATTAGATGCAATTTTAATTTATCAAACATGCTATCCCTCCCAATATACCTTTATTATACCACAAAGATGAAAAAAAGTGGACATCTCGCCCACTTCTCTTAGATATCTATCTATCTTTCAAAAAATTACACATCATCTCAAGAGCCTTGATGTTCATAAGTATGCCCATGTGTGTGCCTTTCATAACCTTGAACTTACGTCTTAGATCAGAGTCCATCTCCTCAAGCCTTAGCCCCATGCATGCTGAGTAAAGTGGCACTTGTCCGTCGCCTTCCTTAGTAAGCATCGCCTTTAATACAAGACTTCCGTCTTCGTCCTTTCTGTAGCAGCCCGAAACTTGCGTTGCCATGCCTTCCCCCACTATGAACATGGACTTGTCGCGCTTAAGTAAGTTTACATGCCCCGAGAAGCTTTTGTACCTTCTGTAGCTCTTTGCATTTTTTGTAAAGCGGTCGAAGCGTGTCTTGCCGAGGTAGTCCTTCATGCGAGACTCTACATCTTTCACGCTAACAGTCGCCGACGCAGCCTTTCTGTGCAGCGCCTCAAGCATATCATCGTAGCTTTTGTATTTCTTAGATGCCAAGTCGTCAAAGGCCTTCTCGTCTGTAATCCATTGGTATGGGTAGGCTTTCAGCATCTTATCTGTTGGATATAGCTCCACAAGTCCCTCGTAGTCTTCAACGACTTCTTGATCTATGCCGAAGAGCTTCTCCAAGACGATGTCCGCAACGCCGCCTAAAATATTGCCACTGCTCATCTCGTTGTAGGCATGCGGCGCTCCCTCATACGGAGTACAAAAGGATATATACTTTTCGACTCTGTGCGGATGTTCGTGCATATAGTGGGCACTCACAAGGCCTCCCATGCTGTGCGCAACTATGTCGACCTTGCCCCTAGCTCCTGCTACGCTATTGATAAAGCATGCAAGCTTCTCACTAGTAACTGTGTTTGACCTACGCCAATCATATGAGAAAAGGTAGATGGGTCTTTTCGGAAAATTAATTATAAGCGCGTTAAAAAGCATCGCATACGACGCGCCAGGTCCTGTGTGCCTATCGAAGATCTTCGCATACCTAAGGTCGCCCTCTTGCAGACCATAAGCCTCGTTTTTGATGTTAAGGTCCCTGTTTAGCTCTTCTTTGTCATAGTTTAAGGGTAGCCACAGCCTCTTAGCCTGAGCCTCCTTCTCGCGCGCAATCATGCCGACCTTGCGCTCTTCTTCGTCGACAAGCGCCTCGTCTATACTAAAGAGCTCACTACCAATGATGCCTGGTATGAAGATGATGGGTCTACCTGTGTCTTCACTTGCAGCGTCCTCACCTTGTACCATGTTATCTATGGCGTGCTTCGCCTTTTCCATAGTCTTAATAATGTCTTTTATCTTTTTCATAATTCACCTCTTGCGTAAGATAATTATAACACATATGCTTATGGTTTTGCTAAGATAATTATTGTCACAAATAGACAATTTTTCACTATTTCCACTTCTTTTTGGGTACAATATTAATACAAAATAAAAAGGAGTGATACTATGCCAATAATAACAATTATTCTTATAGTGCTTGCACTTGTGGCACTATTCTTCATTTCAGAGCAAAGAAAATTCGTTTTCCTAAGCGAAAACATTGACAACGCTCTTGCAAACATCGAGGTAAACCTTAACTCGCGTTGGGACGCATTGAAGGCACTTGCTAATGCGGTTAAGTCCTACTCAGAGCACGAGTTCGAGACGCTTTCAGCCATCATCGATAAGCGCAGCGTGAGTTCAAAATCGGCCGCAGGCCTTAGTGAAGGCGAAGCGCTACTAGGAAGCGCACTTTCAAGGATCAATGCCGTTGCAGAGAGCTACCCTGAGCTTAAGGCATCAGAGCTTTATACTAGGACCATGGACTCGATTAACGACTACGAAGGCAAGGTTAGAGTCAGCCGCATGGTATACAACGACAGCGTTACTAAGCTTAACAGAGCTGTAAAGATGTTCCCTTCATCCATAGTTGCAGGCGTTTTAGGCATTAACGCGAAAGACTACTTAGTTGTCGATGACAACAAGAAAGACATGCCAAACTTGGAGTTCAGATAATGAGAAAGCTCTTGGCATGCATCGCCGCAGCCATCATCATAATTTTCTCTTTTAATAGCTACGCATCCTCAGACGAGATCCACTCGATAGACATCAGGGCCAGACTTATGGACGACGGCTCGCTTATGGTAGAAGAGACGTGGAAGGCAAGGGCCGGCTCAGGCACCGAGTTTTTCATACCGAAGAGCCACATGCGTGACATAGTCATCATGGACTTCAAGGTCTCAGATGAAAGTGGCGCTTACGAGACAGTCAGCAATTGGAACGTCGACTGGACATTAGCTGAGAAGGCGCGTAAGTGCGGTATACACGGCACCATGGACGGAGTCGAGCTTTGCTTTGGCAAAACTGAGCTAAATAAGGACAAGACCTACACACTTAGCTACAAGATGTACAGAGCGGCGCAAAGCTTTCCCGACATGGACGGCTTCAACATACGCTTTGTCAATGATATGATGGATCCTGCGCCAGAGAAGGTCTCCTTCGAGCTAAGCCTTGATGGTGGCGAGATCACAGAGGATAACGCGCGCGTATGGGGTTTCGGTTCAGACGCGCCCATAGTCTTTGAGGGTGGTAAGGTCGTTGTAAACGAGATAGAGGACTTCAGTTCTGAGAGTCACCTAACAGTTCTCTTCGGTCTTGAAAAAGGCATCATAAACCCCATTAGTGAGGGTAGCGGCAGCTTTGAAGAGCTTAAGAATGCTGCCTTAGAAGGCTCCGACTATGGTAGTCGTGATGATGATATAGAAACAGAAGTTCCTAATGAAGTTCCTCAAGATAATGACGACTATTATTATCCAAACTATGGCAGATCTAATTTCATCACAAGATTCATCGGCACTGTTAATCCAGTCGTTTTACCTATCATCTTCATAATCTTTATGTCCATCGTCTCGTCGATTATGGGCATCATTACAAAGACAAGGTGCAGAGCAGAAAACCGCTTACCAGTGGATGTTGACTACTACCGCGACCTACCGCTGGATGGCGATATACTTTTAAACTCAGCCATATACACAGTAAGGAGCGACTTTACTATCGATAATGTTGTTGCGGCCTACTTCCTAAAGTGGATCAAAGACGGCAACATCGAGCTCGTAAAGGAAAAGTTCACTAAAGGACTGATATTCAAAAAGGACGTTTTAGAAGACTGCTTCAAGATAGTCAAGGCGCCCGTGACAGACGATGTCATGGAAGATTGGCTGTACAAGATGATAACGAGCGCCTCAGGTGACGACCTCGTGCTAAGAAACGATGAGCTTGTTAGAGCCTTCGAGCGCGGAAGCGTCGCCGAAAAGTTCGTAAAGAGCTACAAAGAGAATGCACTTAGCGCTGCAACGAGAGAAGATCTTATATATAGGAAGTCAGGCTTTATGCTTTCAAGCTACAATGTATACACAGAGCGCGGCCGCGAAGACGCGATTAAGCAGCTGGGCTTCATCAAGTTTTTAAAAGACTTCACACTGATTAATGAAAGAGAGCTAGTCGAAGCCTACTTGTGGGATGACTACCTAGTCCTTGCAACACTATTTGGACTGGGAGATAAAGTCTTGGAGAAATTCAAGAGCATAAACCCAAGCTACACATACGCAGGCTATAGAGGACTAGACCCAGTGATTATGTACCACGTTGTGAATAACGTAGGTTCATCAGTAAACCGCGCCTACCATAGCAATAGATCCAGTGCCTCACATGGTGGAGGAGGAGGGATGTCGTTTGGTGGCGGCGGAGGATTCTCATCAGGTGGTAGTGGAGGAGGAGGTAGATAGCTCTTTTAGGAGTTCTTGCTCAAACGCGCCCTTGAGCTCGTTCCTTCCTTAGCAATGCTCGAGTACCCTGTACGTACACTGCGCTTGCTTCGTCAGTCCACTTCGCCCAATCATCACTTTTGAGCTAAGAACTCTGGGTGTGGATGTGGCGGAGGAGGCTAGCTTTTGTGTTTGTGCGAAGCACTAAGGTTCTCGACCCTTAGGTCGAGGTTCTTCAAATTGCGCCTAAGGCTTGTTTCGCTCACTTCCTCCCTCCACGTACGCCAAAGTACGTAGTCGGTCGGTCGTTCGCTGTACATCGCCTTATCCATCAATTTTTCCGGCAAAAGTATGAATAAATATATGTAGTTCTTATATATTTGCACATGTCTCATGTTTGATCTAAGAACTCTGTGTGTGGCGGATCAATCATGAATCTGTTTGTGATGCAAAATCCATCATAGCGTAAAGGTTCACGTCTACAGACGGGGTTCTTCTTTATTTCAAGAACTTACGGTTGTGGATGGATTATTTTAAATATTCAATTCACATCGCCTTATCCATCATAGCGCAAAGGTTCACGTCTACAGACGGGGTTCTTCATCGCTCCAAAAAATCTGTTTGTGGTGGATCGTTTGTGAATCTGTTTTAAATAGCGGAAAATAGTGAGAAAAGTGCTTTTCACGAGCGCTGCCTATGGTGAGATTAAAGTTTTGTTTTCACTATCAAATAAGAGAAAAGTGCTATTAACGAAGTGACGCATCTGAACAAATTGTGAAATTTATTAGCGAAGAGAGCTGCCCGAAAATTCATCTAGTGGAGCAGAGCGTAGCGAATATGAATTTTCAAGCGATCGAGCTTTTAGAAATTTCCAATTTGAGAAGCCTAAGTCACGAGTAATACACTTTTCGATTAACAAGACAAACTTCATACACAAGCAAGCGAGAGATTCACTTTTCGATGTATGACTCCCATGTTCAAAATAAAAATTCAAGATATAGCAAAGCAAGTACATATTGTGCTTGCTTTTTTCTTTGCTTGCGTACTATATAGTGGGAGGCTTTATAAACTTTACACAATCTTTACATTTCATACATACACTCTTAACACTCCCATTTTATAATCAACTTGTAAAAATAATTTAAAGGAGTGTTATTTAAAATGACAAAAAAATTTATTTCATTAATGCTAGTACTTGTATTAGCTCTATCACTAGTAGCTTGCTCTAAGGACGAGAAAAAACCAGAGGAAACAGCTACTGAAACAAAAACAGAAGAAAAGACTGAAGAAAAAGCACCTGAAGCTTCTAAGGAACCTATCACTGTAATATCAAGGGAAGACGGCTCGGGTACTAGAGGTGCCTTCATTGAAATCGCTGGCATTGAAGAAAAGAGTGGCGATGAAAAGGTCGACAGAACAACTATTGACGCTGTTGTTCAAAAATCTACTAACGCTGTATTAATGACTGTTAACGGCGACAAAAATGCCATCGGCTACATCTCTTTAGGCTCTTTAAACGATAGCGTTAAGGCTGTCAAGGTTGAAGGCGTAGAAGCAAGCGCTGAAAACGTTCTAAACGCTTCATACAAGATCGCAAGACCATTCAACATTGTTTATAAAGGCGAACTTAACGGACTTAAGAAAGACTTCATTGACTTTATGATGTCTAAGGAAGGTCAAGAAATGGTTCTTGATAACAAATACGTTCAAGTTGACACTGCAGCAGCTGAATACAAACAAAACTCACAAAGCGGCAAGCTTGTTATAGGCGGCTCAACTTCTGTTACTCCTCTTATGGAAAAGTTTGCAGAAAAATACATGGAAATGTATCCAGAAGTTAAGATCGAAATACAAGCAACTGGCTCATCTGCTGGTATACAAGCTGCTATACAAGGCGCAGCTGACCTA
>QWBY01002529.1_pt1 | contig 12080 bp, 13 predicted proteins | sample 1972471 | NCBI WGS metagenome assembly QWBY01 (sample SAMN09866722, study PRJNA288562) | Human gut metagenome isolate term6_stool, whole genome shotgun sequencing... | reverse complement strand
ATCTGAAAGAGTATTTTTGTCAGTTACATTACCTAATCTCTTTGTAGCTCCTGATTGAAACAGCATTGATTCTGTTAAATTTGTTTTGCCGCTTCCTGAGTGACCTACAAGTGCTAAATTTCTTACATTTTCAGTTTTATAAACTTTCATAGCCTTCCTCCTATATGTAAATTTGAAAGCGTTTTATTAATTATAACATAAATTCAAATTTTTGAACAGTTGCTAAAATAGATAAGCTATTGTAATATATGTATGAAAATAATTCTTAAGGATAATTTATGGAAAACATATTTAAAAATATAAAAAATATAATAATCTTTGTTCTTGTTGTTGTTTTGGGCTTGGTTCTATATAATATAAAATCTAATGACAAAAATTTTGATGAAAATGAAAACTATCTTGCCACTTCAGATGATTCAGATTTTTCCAATAAAGACGAGGATGAAGACGAAAACGAAGAAATCTATGTACATATTTCAGGTGCTGTAAATAAACCTGGTCTTATTAAACTGAAAAATGGAGATAGGCTAGTTGATGCTATATCCCTTGCCGGCGGTGCAAGAGATGATGCCGACCTTGATTCATGTAATCTTGCAAAAAAACTTTCTGATGAAGATAAAATTTATATAAAAACTTTTGATGAAAGTGCAGACAATAATTTTAATATAGATTCTTCAACAGATGAGGCAATAAGCTCTAATAATCTTATAAATTTAAACTCTGCAAGTAAAGATGAACTTATGAAAATTCCTGGAGTTGGACCAAAAACTGCCGACAAAATAATTGATTATAGGGAAAAATTTCAATTTAAAAGTGTAGAAGATTTAAAAAATGTTGATGGAATTGGAGATAAAAAATTTGATAATTTAAAACCTTATGTTTGCATACAATAAAAATTTTTTTATTTAGTTTATAAGTTATTTTTGTTACAATACATATATGAGTGGAAGTTATTTAAATTTAAACATTATTTTTGATATTATCGGTACTATTGCTTTTGCAATTTCCGGTGCTGTTGTTGGTTGTAAAAAAAATATGGATATACTTGGAGTAATAATTTTAGGACTTGTAACTGCTCTTGGAGGTGGTTTTATCCGTGATTTAGCTCTTGGTATCACTCCTCCAAGGATGTTTCAAGATTCTACTAATGCTATTTTATCCACTGTGACTTCTATTTCAGTTTTTATTTTTTTTATAATTAAATTAGATTTTATAAATAAAAAATGGTTCAAATTTATGAATAATTTAATTCTCATAACTGACGCAATTGGTCTTGCTTCTTTTACTATCACAGGTATGGATACAGCTTTATCACATGGTTTTGACGAAAAATTTCTTTTGATTTTTGTTGGTTCAATAACAGGTGTTGGTGGAGGTCTTATAAGAGATGTTCTTTCTGGCTCCGTCCCTTTTATACTTAAAGAACAAATCTATGCTGGAGCTTGCATTCTCGGTTCCTTTGTTTTTATTATAAGTATGAATTTTTTAAGTTATGAACTTTCAATAATTCTTTCATTTTTTACAGTTCTAATCTTTAGATTAATAGCAGTTAATAAAAATTGGAATCTGCCAAGAGTATCAAAATAATACCCTTGGCAGTTTTTTCTTTCTCTGTCTAACACATTCTGTTAATAGATATTCTATCTGACCGTTAATGCTCCTAAAATCATCTTCCGCCCAACTTGCTATTGCATTATAAAGTTCTTCAGATACCCTTAAGGGAATTTGCTTTTTTGCCATTAGTACAAACTTCCCGAATTAACTACAGGAGAAACTTCATTGTTACTACATAATACTACCAAAAGATTTGAAACCATAGCAGCTTTCCTTTCTTCATCAAGATCAACAATATCTTCTGTACTCAATTTATCAAGAGCCATTTTTACCATATCTACTGCTCCATCTACTATCATGGTTCTTGCATCTACAGTAGCGGAAGCTTGTTGCCTCCTAAGCATTGATTGAGCAATTTCCGGAGCATAGGCAAGATAAGTTATTCTTGCATCTATAATTTCTAAACCTGCAAATTCTACCCTATTTTGTATTTCTTCTTTAATTCTTTTAGCAACAACTCTACTTGAACCTCTCAAACTTCCATCATCTGGAACTCCATCCCCGGTAGTGTCTACATTTTGTGCAACGTCATAAGGATAAATTCTAACTATATCTCTCAAAGCCGCATCGCATTGAAGAGATAAATATTCCTTATAATTATCTACGTTGAATACTGCACTTGCAGTATCAACTACCTTCCACATAACAGCTATTCCAATTTCAACAGGATTTCCTAAAACATCATTTACTTTTTGACGTGAATTACTAAGAGTCATTACTTTCAAGGAAATTTTTTTATTAACCGGTTGGGCATATGGAATTGAATTTGTTAAAATTTGTAAATTTTTACTTTCTTTATCAACATCTGCACTTTGACCTAATTTTGTCTTTGCAGCAGGATTTACTGAAACTACAAATGGATTGACATAATAAAATCCATTTGACTTTATAGAACCGATATATTTACCAAACAAAGTTAAAACTATGGCTTCTTGTGGACCTACCATCTTAAATCCTGCATAATTTATTAATGATAAAATAGAAATAAAAATAAATAAAATCATTAAAACATATTTTTCTTTTGTTGCTAAATAAATTATCATTCCTGTCGAAAATATTGTAGCTAATAAATTGACAAGCAAAAGTAAAAACCCATTACTTTTTCTTTTCAAAATTTTTTCTTTCATAAAAATCACCCCATATTTTTGATATCATAATGATATCATTTTTATATGGGCTGGTCAATAGAAATTTATTAAATTTTTAATTTTTTATATGGCAAAATTTCCATTTTCAAAAATTTTTACAATGGTTCCGTCCCATCTTTGACCGGTTATTTGTGTGCTTTCATCTCCTACCATAAAATCAACATGGACAATTGAATCATTTATACCATATTTATCATAATCTTTTTCGTCAATATTTTCTCCACCTTTAAGGCAAGTTGGATATGCCTTGCCCAAGGCAAAATGGCATGAGGCATTTTCATCGTAGAGGGTATTAAAAAATAAAATATTTCTCTTAGATATTGGAGAGTCATATGGAACTAGGGCAACTTCTCCTAATCTATCAGAATCTTTTGCACAGCTAAGAATATTTTTTAATTCATCAAGTCCAACTTCAGCATCAAAATCAATAACTTTACCGTCTTTAAATTTTAAATAAAACTTATCAACTATAACGCCACTGTGATTTAGAGGTTTAGTGTTATATACTATGCCATTTACTCCATACTTATGAGGTAGGGAAAAAACTTCTTCACTTGGCACATTGGCTACAAAATCTTCTCCAAAAGAATTTTTTTCCTCTGATCCAACAAAGATATAGCCCTTGGGCAGTTCAACAATTAAGTCTGTACCTTTTTTTGACTTATAATGAAGGTATCTAAAATTATTTTTATTTAAAAACTCAGCATATTTATCCAAATTTTCTATATGTTTATTCATAGACTCAACTGGGTCATCATCAAATAATCTCACTGTATAAAATATTTCTTCCCATAATTTTAATTTTGCCTCATCCTCGTCTAAGTCAGGAAAAACTTTTGCTGCCCAAGCCTTTGTAGCAGCCCCTATTACACACCATGAAGTATAATTTGACATTAATTTTTCGGAAAAATCTTTGAAGGCAATCCCATTTGCAACATTTGCTGCTTTAATCTTTGAAGAATCAATCCCTTTAAAAAGTTCAGGATTGCCCCCAGTAATAGATAAATATTTTGCTTTTTTATTTATAAAATAATTTTCTTTTTCTATTAAAAATTCAGGAACTTGACTTAAAGTTTCCTCACTTTCATAAGTATATTTTAGCTTGGTAATATTTTCATCACTATAATCTACTTGAACTTTTTTAGCACCTTCTTCATAAGCCTTCTTTACAAGATTTTCAGTAAGCAAAGATGCTTCTATAGGGCTTCTTATCACAAGAATATCTCCAACTTTTATCTTTAAAGCACATTTAATCACTAAATCTGCATATTTATCAAACATTTTTTCTAAATTCATCATTTCACCTCTAAATTATTATAACAAAAAAGCTTCAAAATATAGCGCTTAGACCATAAATTTGAAGCTTTTACTAATCTTTAAATAATATTTTATAGTTCTTTACTAAAATTATTTCAATTTAAAGTTAATATAGAACTAATCTACTTTATTTTCATTGTATTTTAATTTGAAAAAATCTAGCAAAATTAAAATTATAGAAACCAAAGGAACAGAAACCACCATTCCCCAAATGCCAAATATTCCTCCTCCAATTATTATGGAAATTAAAACAGCTAAAGGATTTAAGCCTGTTGAATCTCCTATAAGTTTTGGAGCTAATATATTATTTTCTGCCCACTGTATAAGGATGAATAAAATTGAAACCCAAAGAGCCTTTAAAGGTGCATCCATAAATGCAAATAAGACAGCAGGCACAAATCCTAAAAATGGACCTATATAGGGAATAATATCTGCTATACAAGTTATCATTCCAATTACTATGGCAAAATCAACTCTTAAAATCAATAGATATATCATAGTCAAAAATCCAACAAATAATGCAAGCAAGAGCCTTCCCCTAATAAATTGTTGCAAAGATGTATTGATTCTTACTGCCAAATAATTAACATCTTCACGATATTTGTTGGGAATAGATTTTTTAAAAGATTTTAAATACTTTTCTTTTCCGATAGAAAAATAAAAGGAGAAAATTAAAACCAAAACTATTTTTAATGTTGATGTAACAAGACCATATAATTTTATAACTACGCTTCTTAAAGAATCTAAGGCAGATTTTTGCACGTTGTCTAGGATATTTGTTATTGCATTAGAAAAAGAGTTGAACATATTTGTCAAAGGATCTTGCGAATTTGTCACAAGCTTTGCAGATTTACTCACACCATCAGTAGTGCCACTAAGCATATTTAAAAATGATGGTGGTAAATTTATATTGTAGTCTTCAGCAAGCTTATAAAAAAACTTAGTCAATCCTCTAGACATGGAGTCTATCATTGGTGGCAGAGATGCCAACAAATTTGTAATTTCTGTTATAGTTTTAGGTATAACTGTTACCAATAGTATTGCAAAAACTATTAATGTTGTTATATATACAATAATTACTCCAAAAGGTCTTTTTATGCCCTTTCTTTCTAAAAAATTTACTATAGGGTCAATAACATAGGCAAAAATTATCCCTATTATAAGAGACCATAGGGTATAGCCTAATATTGTATATTTTTCAAAAATTATAGTTACTAAATACAAGATGACTATAGCTATAAATATTTTTATAATAAGCTTTAAATCTATTTTTATTCTCTTATCACCCTCAATAAATCTATTTCCAATATTTATTAGATAATAAATCATCAGCGACAAAAGTAAAATAGAAAGAGTAACTATAGCATAGACAACAAATCTTCCTGTATTTCCTGAAATTTGTTCTATCATTAAACCACCACTTTAAATTTATTAACAGCTTCTTTTATAATTTCAAAGACATAATCCACTTCATCCTTAGTATTATTATAATTAATAGTAAGTCTTAAAGGATTATTTGCCTCTTCTTGGGATTTTCCCATAGCCAAAAGTACATGGGAGGGTTTCAAAGAACCTGCAGTACACGCAGAGCCTTGAGAAGCGCAAATACCATGCAGGTCAAGAAATGGTAAAAGAACTTGTTTTTGTAAGTTAGAAAAAGAAATATTAATATTTCCACAAAGCCTATTTTGACGAGAACCATTTAATTTAACTCCCGGAAGGCTCAAAAGTTTTTCTATAAAATAATCTCTTAATTTTTCTGTATATTTTTTTCTCTCTTCCAAGTTGTTTACTGCGTCTTTTACTGCTAAACCAAGTCCTACAATAGAAGCTACATTTTCTGTCGATGCTCTTTTTCTTCTTTCTTGCTCACCACCATGGATAAAAGATGATATTTCAAAACCATCTCTAACATATAAAATACCAACTCCCTTGGGAGCTCCAATTTTATGACCTGAAAAACTCATCATATCAATATTTTTATCTGATAAGTCAATTTCTAATGAGCCAAGAGCCTGAACAGCATCCACATGAATAGGCACACCTTTATCATTACATATTTTTATAATTTCATCAATAGGTTCAATAGTCCCAACTTCATTATTTGCATACATTATTGAAACAAGATTTGTATCTTCTGTTATTTTTTCTTGTAATTCTTCTAAATTTACAAAACCTTCCCCGTCAACAGAAATATAATCAACTTTATTTCCCCACGATTCAATGAATTTGCAGGAATTAATTATTGCTTCATGCTCAATTTTTGAAGTTATTATATGATTTATTTTATTATTTTTTAAACTTCCCTTTAAAGCCCAATTATCAGATTCAGAACCTCCAGACGTGAAGTATATTTCCTTTGACTGAACTTTTAAAGCTTTAGCTATTATTTCCCTTGAATTTTCAATTGCCGCCTTTGATTTTTGTCCTAGGGAATAAATGCTTGAAGCATTGCCATAATTTTCCTTTAAATAGGGAAGCATTGCGTCAAGCACTTTATCTTTTATCTTAGTTGTAGCGGCATTATCCATATAAATAATAATAATCGCCTCACATATCAGCTAGAGTTAAGGAATCCATGACTTCTTCCATTCTGCTCTGTAATTCTTTCAATATGTCCTTTGTTGGACAACCGTTAATTTTTGCACATTCCAATCTTTTATTTGTATCACAACAAGAAAGTTTTATATCACCTTCGAGCGCATTAATTATATCTCCTATATGAATTTCATTAGGAGCTTTGGCAAGCTCATAGCCTCCTCCTGCTCCTCTTACAGAAATAACTAAACCTCTCTTTTTAAGAAGGGCAAATAACTGCTCCAAATATGCTTCCGATAAATTTTCAATGTCTGCAATATCTTTTAAGGACATTGGACCCTTGCCAGAATTTTGACTCAATCTATACATAGCCATAAGTCCATATCTGCCTTTAGTTGATAGTTTCATTTTTCCCTCCTCAAGGTGTAAAACTACCTTCCCTCTTGTCATTTTCTAAAATATCTTTTAAAGTGTACCAAGAAAGCACTGCACATTTAACTCTTGCTGGCATATTCCTTATATTTATAAAGGCTATGCCATCTCCCAAATCTTCGAGTTCTTCCTCATCTCTAAGTTGTCCTTTTATCATGCCAATAAATTTTTTACTAAGTTCTATGGCTTCTTCAACCTTTAGACCCTTAACTGTATCACACATAATAGAAGTTGATGCTTGTGAAATTGCACACCCTTGACCTGTATATGAAATATCTTTAATTATTCCATCTTCGACATCTAATTGTAAAGTTATTTCATCACCACAGCTAGGATTATGTCCAAGTTCTTTATGAGTTGCATGATCTAAATCTCTTCTGTTTCTCTTATTTTTTGATTGTTCGAGAACCATTTGAGTATAAATTTGATTAAGATTCAATTCCCAACATCCTCCTTACGTCTTCTAAATGTTCAATAAAATAATCTACTTCTTCAACTGTATTATAAATTGCAAATGATGCCCTTACTGAAAAATTGCATCCTAAAAATCTATGCAACACTTGGGCACAGTGATGACCACTTCTTACTGCAATTCCATAGTTATCTAAGATAGATGCCACATCATGAGGGTGAGCTTGTTTGAAATTAAAAGATATAACAGGAGCTCTATTTTCATCAGGTGTAGTATATACATCTAGATAATCAAGTTTTGAAATTTTTTCGTAACAATATTTTGTTAGATATTTTTCGTATTCATCAATTTTTTCAAGACCGATGCTTTCTACATAATTTATTGCAGCCGCTAAAGAAACTGCTCCCTCAACATTTTGAGTTCCAGCTTCAAACCTTTGTGGCGATTTCAAAAATGTTGATTTATCTTCATAAACATACTCAATCATATCTCCACCACTAAGGAAAGGACTGAGGGAATTTAAAAGTTCTTCTTTACCATATAATACACCTATTCCTGTAGCAGAATACATTTTATGACCTGAAAAAGCAAGAAAATCACAATCCAAATCACAGACATCAATTTTGTGATGAGGCACATATTGAGCTCCATCAGAAATAATTACAGCATCTGAATTTTTTCTAACATATTTTATTATTTTTTTTGCATCAGGTACAGTACCTAATACATTTGAAGCAAGAGTGCAAGAAAATATTTTGGTATTTTTATTAACCTTATTTTCAATTTCTTCAAAAGGAATTTGCCCATCTTTATCAACGTAAAGATATTTTAAAATTGCTCCAGTCTTTTTAGCGACCATTTGCCAGGGTACTAAATTTGAGTGATGTTCCATAATAGAAATTAAAATTTCATCACCTTTTTTTAAATTATTAAGTCCATAAGAATAAGCTAATAAATTTAAGGCTTCTGTTGCATTTCTTACAAAAACTATTTCACTCGGACTTTTTGCATTTATAAATTTTCTTACAGTTTCCCTAGCTCCCTCATAAACTTCAGTAGATTTCATAGCGAGGTAATGTGCACCTCTGTGAGGATTGCCATTTTCTCCCCTATAAAATTTTGCAATATTATCTATAATAACTTGGGGCTTTTGAGTAGTGGCAGCATTGTCCAAATAAACAATTTTTTTCCCATTTACTTTTAAATTTAAAAAAGGATAATCTTTTCTAATATCTAAAATTTCTTCCCTTGATAACATTTATTTCACCAAAATCTTTCTAACTGATTGCCAAACTTCTTCTTCAAGCTCTTCATTATCTAATAAATCTATAGCTTGAGAAAACTTAGATTCAATGATCAAAGCTTCAGCTTCATCATAAGAAAATCCTCTTGACATAATATAAAATAAAATTTGAGGGTCAATCTTTCCTGATGAAGAAGCGTGGTTTCCTTCTACATCATCTTCATGACATAACATAAGGGGAACAGAAATTGAATGAACATCATCAGAAAGAAGGACTGCAAACTCTCCTTCGCTTCCAACGGCATCATTACATCCTTCCAAGAAGTCAAGGTTTGACTTGAAATTTTTATAAGCCCTATCCTTTAAAGCACCATTAACCAAAATGCTACTTGTAGTTTTTTCTCCCTTATGAGTCATTTCATAAAATAAATTAAGTTCTTCCTCTCCTTGACCAAAATAAACTGAATTTACATGAGCTTCTGATTTTTTACCATCTAAAAGGCATTTGTAATTTGTATAAAGTTTTCCACATCCCAATTGGTATTGGCACAAATTAACTTTTGCATTTTCGTGAGCAAAAATCCCAATTGATTCAAGAGATTTTGCTTCTGAGCCTTCTCTTTGAATCACAAATAAAGAAACTTCTGTATCCTTTTCAGCTAAAATTCTTATAAGAGTATTTCTAAATTTTTCCTTTTTTCCTTCAGAATAATAATCTAAGAAAACTTTAATTTTTGAACCTTCATGAGCAATAATATCTTGCACATCAACTAGATTTGGATTATCATCATCAGTTTTAAAGTAGCAAGGATTATAAACTATATCTTCGCCCTTAATAGTTTCATAAATTCTATATAAATTCATATCTTCTTTCACAAGATCTAAGGCTTCTTGTGAAATACCATATTTTAAATTATCAAATTCCTTTAAATGTCTAACATACTTTTCAGAAGATTCCATTGGAATAAGGTCCTTACCAATTTTTGGCACTTGAATTTCACAATCATTAACCTTCATCCATGAAAAAGTCTTAAAAGAAAGTTCATTACCTTTTATTTTCATCTTTTCACCTACCCAATTGAACCCACAAGTTCCAAGTTAATTAAATTATTCATTTCAACAGCATATTCCATAGGAAGTTCTTTAGCAACAGGTTCAGCAAAACCCCTCACTACTAACTGTTTAGCATCTTCTTCTGAAAGTCCCCTAGTCATGAGATAAAATATAACTTGATCAGAAATTTTTCCAATCTTAGCTTCGTGTCCAACATCCACTTCACTATTTTTCAAACGTATTGTAGGAATTGTATCTGAACGTGAATCTTCATCAAGCATAAGTGATTCACAAGAAGTAGTATTTTTAGAATTTTTTGCATCTTCCGAAAATTCTACCAATCCCCTATAAACAGCAATTCCACCATTTTTTGAAATTGATTTAGTATCTATAAATGAATTTGTATTGGGAGCTAAATGAACAACTTGAGCTCCTGTGTCAAGATTTTGACCAGCACCAGCAAAAGAAATACCCGTAAATTCGCTAGTAGATCCTTCTCCTTTCAAAACAGAAGTCGGATACAACATAGAAACCTTTGAGCCAAAAGAACCGGAAATCCATTGGATTTTTCCATTCTTTTCAACTATTGCCCTCTTAGTGTTTAAGTTATACATATTTCTAGACCAGTTTTCAATTGTTGAATATCTCAAAGTAGAATTTTCAGCCACAAAAAGTTCAACAGCACCAGCATGAAGATTTACAACATTATATCTAGGGGCAGAACAGCCTTCAATAAAATGGCAGTAAGAATTTTTTTCCAAAATAATCAAAGTGTGTTCAAATTGACCAGCTCCTGGTGCGTTCAATCTAAAATAGGATTGAAGGGGAATATCGACATTGACTCCCTCAGGCACATAAACAAAAGAGCCTCCACTCCAAACTGCATAATGAAGAGCTGCATACCTATGAAGTTCAGGTTTTATACAAGTACCAAAATATTTTTTAACAATCTCTGGATATTCTCTTAAACCCGATTCAAAATCAGTATAAATAACTCCTTGATCCCTCAAATACTTTTGGATTGAATGGTAAACAACTTCACTATCATATTGAGCACCTACTCCAGATAAAAATTGTTTCTTTTCAGCCTCAGGTATACCTAATTTATCAAAAGTATTTCTTATATCTTCAGGCAAATCCTCCCAAGAAGTAGAAAGATCAGCCTTAGGTCTTATATAAGTTGTGATATCTTCAATATTAACATCACTAAGATCAGGCCCCCAAACAGGATTTTTAGAATTATTAAAAATTTCAAGAGCTTTTAACCTGTAATCAAGCATCCACTCAGGTTCATTTTTTTCTTCTGAAATCTCTCTTACAATTTCTTCATTAAGACCCTTACTCGTTTTATATCTATATTCAAAAGCATTTTTAATATCATAAATGCCCCTGTCCATATCTTCAACATAAGTTCTTTCTTTCTTAGTCATCTATTTCAGCTCCATTTTTAATCCAACCAAAACCTTCATTTTCAATTTTGCCAACTAAAGAAGCATCACCTTTTTTTACAAAACGACCGTTCACTAAAATATGAACATAATCGGGAACAATATTTCTCACAAGTTCTTGGTGGTGAGTAATAATCAAAACCGCATTATCTTTATTTAAAAACTTTTCAATTCCAGAAGCTACGATTCTTGTAGCATCAACATCAAGACCAGAATCTGTTTCATCAAGAATGGCAAGCTTTGGGTTGAGCATAAGCATTTGCAAAATCTCGCTCTTTTTCCTTTCCCCACCTGAAAAACCAACATTCAAATATCTTTCAGCATAAGATTCATCCATAGATAATTCCTTCATTTCAGCCTTTAAATCCTTTTGGAATTTAATAATAGGAATATTTTTATCTTCCTTATTCATCTTAGCTGTCCTTATGAAGTTTTCTACAGAAATTCCTGGAACTTCTTCAGGACTTTGAAAGGACATAAATAACCCCTTATTTGCCCTCTTGTCAGTAGAAAGTTCAGAAATGTCCTCTCCCTCTAAATAAATTTTCCCACTATTTACTGTATAAACCGGATTAGCCATAATTACATTTGCAAGTGTTGATTTGCCGGAACCATTAGGTCCCATAATTACATGCACTTCTCCACTATTAATTGTAAGACTAATATCTTTTAAAATTTCTTTATCATCTACACCGGCACTTAAATTTTCAATTCTTAATAATTCTTTAGCCATAAATCCTCCCATATTTTCAAAATATTATGATTTATAAAAAATAATTCATAGTGTTTTACTCTGATTTACATTTTATATAATACCACATTTTTTAATAATTTAATATATTTTTCATAATTTTAAAAAATTTCTATAAAATTTT